>CECJ01015428.1_pt1 | contig 44402 bp, 43 predicted proteins | sample 557621 | NCBI WGS metagenome assembly CECJ01 (sample SAMEA3182052, study PRJEB8094) | gut metagenome | biome: human; feature: gut; material: Stool; isolation source: human stools | place: Canada | collected 2012-03-21
ATTAGCAACAATCAAATCATTATCGTTATTATGGATATAGAAAGAATACTTAAAACAAGAGAAAATGCAATATACTACGGCATTGGTGAATACCAAAAAGACTGCTTTGGTTGGGTTGGTGGAAATGCTCCAGCTTGTTTTGATGATAAGTATTTATCGGACAAAGATAATCTCTATTTTTATCTAACATTTCAAAACCCTTTAAATCCCAACAAGCAAATATCTATTTTCACTCCGGAATTTGATGTTGCATTGGAATATAACACATATCCCGATTGTAAATTGTTGTTGGTTGAACATGAATTAAGTAGTCAAAGCAAAAGTGATAGATATAAACACCCCGAAATAGATGAAATTTATTCAATATACGAAATGAGTACAGAAAAAGATATGCCTGAAAAAAATTGTGCAATCAAATTTGGGGGTAATGTAATGCCTATTCAATGGGGATTAGATAATGATGGTAAAGTGGTTAAAGATGGAAATAGCTTCATTTTTCAAATCAACGAAATTTGCATGAAAGATATTTCTGTTTTCATGGCTGGCTGTATATATGTTTATGGAAAAATTGAAGGTAATAAAGCCACAAATCCATTTGTGGCATACTGGGAATATTCCTAATAACGATAAATTGATTAATTATTTCAAATAGGTTGCTAACAACGAAAGATAGCATCTGACGATGCTCCTTTCTAACCATTAGCAATAAAATTTGAAATATGGATAAAGACGAGATAATATCAAAATTAGGATGGTTTACTCAAATGAAGTCTATACCACCCTTAACTGATAAATTCAAAACAGAGCAAATTATCTTTTTTGAAAATATCATCCATTTCTTACAAGATAATGGATTGACAACTAAAGAAATACTAAAAAAAGGAGAAAAGCCTACAGATAATACTGAAATAAAAATTGGAGATTTAACGGAAGAGGGATTAAAGTTTTATCTGTATGGCATTAGAAAATGGCGACAAAAATACGATAGAGCAAAAGACGGGATTAAAGCAATCAATGACTTTGCTTTTATTGAAAAGAAATTAAAAGAATTTAGAAGTAAAAATATTGCTAACAAAGCGTGATAACGCCTAACAGCGTTCCCCGCTTAGCCATTAGCAATAAATCAATAATAAAATGGAAGATATAAACATAAAAGATTTAGAGGTGCGAAAAGAGATCGCATGCGGAGATATTATCATCAAGCTATACACGCCACCTGTTAAACAAAGGTACAACAGGAACATCACAGGCGAAAATATTGATGGAGAGATTCTTTGGCAGATAGAAGATGTGAGACCAAACGTCGACTCCCCCTTTATGAACATAATACTTTATGATGAGAAAAAGATAGAGGCATATAACTGGGAGGGCGTCTTCTACTATGTCCATATATATACTGGTGAAGTGGAGTCTATTCCAAATCAAAGACCGTGGTGAAACAAAAAACATTGCTAACAAGCACCTGTTCCGCCTAACGGCGGCAAGCTGCAAGCCATTATCAACCATAAAACGTAGAAATATGTACGAAGAATTTTTAGAAAAAAGCCTCAATAGTAAGAGGCAAGCAGTAGATGATACTTTTATTGCTAAATATGCTGATTTGTCTTATCCCGAACTGAATACTTTATGGCAGGAGGTCGGGTTGGGAAGTTATTGTAATGGGCTGTTTAAGCTCATTAATCCGTCCGATTATCAGGATGTGATAAACTCCTGTTTTGAAAAGGAGGATGACCAATCATTTCTACCATTCATGTGTACGGCTTTCGGCGATCTCTTTGCCTATGTAAAGAATCCGAGACTGAATAATTACGTCGTTTATCTGAATGTCAGATACGGAACATATTTAATACTTCCTGCCAATCTTCGTGCGATTTTTAATAAGGTAATGGTAAATGAAAGTTTTTTGAAAGGCTGGTTTGATTTAGAAAATTATCCTGTAATACAAGAAAAACTCGGAACTCCAGATTATGATGAGTGTTTCGGATATTCTCTACTATTGGCTTTGGGAGGAAGTGAAGACATTGAAAACATCAAGATAGTTAAGACTATTCCGTACATTGACATTTGTACCCAAACAATCGGCGAATTTGAAATTGCAGATAAATGGTGAATATAGAATAGGTTGATAACGAAGCAGGATAACGGCAAGCCGTTCCCTGCTGAACCATTAGCATCGAAGAATAAATTGAAATGTAATGAAAAAGATATTTAGTACAGCACCAGATGGTAATGAAATGGCCGATATGGCAAATGCACGCTACTTTAATTTGGCTATAAAACAAATTGAAGAAAATGCAGAATGGTTAAAAACAGCCAACAAACCAACACAAGCTCTTTTAGCACACATTGAAATACTAATTATGCTTGCAAAAAGATTTCCAATCGATGCAAATTTGAGTATCAAAAAAGACAAAGTTCAAGAATGGAAAAAGACGTTTAATGACTGGTTTGAGCGTGTGGGAAATAAAATTCCTACCAAATTCAGGGACGGTATAAAAGCCAATGGTGATGAACTATTTAAAGAATTGGAACAATATGGACACTAAAGATTTTGAAATGAAAATTCAACCTTTCTTTTGGGTTGATCATGAATCGACAGCTTCAGTATGTCTGAATGTTGGAGAATACAAAGCTGAAATCTTCGAAGCAAGAGAGGACGAGGGCTTTGAGGGGAACGGCTATGACTGGGAGTCCTTAGCTCGTGTCTTTGTGGAAGAACAAGTACCAGAATTATCGGATAAAATTGATTTTGATTCTGAAAGTAGTATGTTTTGTGCCTACTCAAAAGATAAAGAGGCATTGAAAAGCTTTATTCTACAATTCAAGGAAGCGTGTGAAAACCATGTATTGATTATGGATTTGTTTTTTCGTGCTGAACTTGATTAAGAAACGATGCTAACAAACACCTGTGCCGCCTAATGGCGGCAAGCTGCAAACCATTAATGGTAATTAAGTATGATAGATTATTTATTTTTCAAATTTTATAGGCTATGGAAATACAGTTCTTATTCCGAAATAGCGGTTTATGCAGCTTTGTTAATTCTCGCTGTATTTCTGAATTGTAATATTCACACAATATGGGGAGTATTGGAACAATATAAAATATTGCCTTATCCAACGCGAACAATGTATAATGTGTCTTTAGGGCTGATATTCATTCTTTTATGTATTCGTTTCTGCTGGAAAAGAAGGTATAAAGCTGTCATAGAGAAGTTTAATGAAAAGCCTAATAAGAATAATCTATTGATACTTATATTATACATTTTCCTTTCGTTGTTTCTCTTTGTTTTAGAGGCTTTTTATAGTAAAGGGAAAATATAAATATACCATTAACAACGCAGGATAACGGCAAGCCGTTCCCTGCTGAACCATTATCAGTAATTAAATAGTGTAACATTATGAATATATATGAAATTGGACAAGACTTTGATAATTACAAGTTCTTTGTATTCAAGGAAGAAGATAAATCAAATAAAGATGTTTGGGATTATAATGGTCAATCACTTGTTAATGAGTGGAAAGGGCTTAGCTTAGAATTGTTTAAAGATAAAAGAAAAAAGAAAGACAAACGAAGTGAGGACTTTGATGCTTCTTGTTATTTTTCTGGTTGTCTGATAGTAAATAAAAAAACATCTTTATTGCTCGCTGAAAAGCTGAAAGGACAAATAGAAGTTTTACCTGTCAATGTAGACGGTAATACTTCAAACTATTATTTTATAAATGTATTGAATACAGTCGATGCCTTAAATATAGAGTCCAAGAGCAATGAAGAAATTTTGAAGATGATGAGAGATAATAATGGTATTTTCAATAAAGGAAATATCGGTTCATATATCATATTTCGGGATAGTCTGTTTAATAACAATTATTATTGCACAAATGAATTTGTAGATTTTGTGAAGCAAAATTTAATCACAGGATTAAAATTTACATGTGTAGGTATCGCAAAATAAATCACTGATAACAAGCCAAGTTAGCTGCTAAACGCAGCTCCTTGTCAAGCCATTACTAACAATACGAATAACTCTTTATGATAAAATTCATTTTAGATGCGATGTATTATCAGATATTCATATTTAATAGGGATAAATTTATATTGGAAAATCCACATGAGCGGACGATACAGATAATATGTGGAATATTATTTCTTCCTGTTATAGTACTGACGTATCTACTGATAAAGGAGAATTTCAATTATAAAACCCCTTTTGTGTTTTTTATCATAATCTATGTTTTACTATACAAAACATTCTGTTCGTATTATATCAAAAGGAAAAAAGGTATGGAAATTATAAGGAGTAAACCTCTAATATTTAATAGCCAAAAGATTTCTTCCTTCATATCATGGATGATTTATCCCATTTTGGTTGTATTACTTTATTTTATAATAACACATCGTCATTGGCTAAAAATTATACAATAAAGATTTAATAAGTTAGTAACAACGAAAGATAGCATCTGACGATGCTCCTTTCTAACCAATAGCGTACATATATGAATAATGTAACAAGAGTAAGAATTGTATATGAATGTAGCATAATAGGTGTTGTTTTGCTGACATTCTTAAAAGGTATGTTCCCATACATGGGAGCATGGTGGCGAGTAGCCCTTATTACTGCACTTGTAGGATTGTGGTTTTCACTATCTTATCTGAAACGGTATAATTATAAATGGGGGTTCAATTACATAGGAAATCATTTATACATTAACCTCTTATTGAAAGTACAGAAGTGGTTTCAGAACGCTACAATCATAGCCTTATTGATACCTGTATTCTTAAAAGACCTCTTGTATAATCAATATTGCTTAGTAGCATATATATTGCTTGTAGGTATGTTCTTGGGCGTGAAGCTGGCTACTTACACAGTAGAGTACGCTATATATAAAAGCAAATTCATTGGTAACAAGGAAAGATAACCCCTGAACGCTTTCCCTCACCAAACCATTATGAATAAAGGAATAAAAAAGACAGATAACTATTTTGAACGAGTGAAGCAACGTGCAAACCGGACGAATTACAGATACTATTTTTTTGACTACCTATATTTCAAGGGAGAGGTTTGGGGCAAGAAGATAGGTCGGATGTCAGGTTTTATACTGCTGTTTTGGTATTGGTGGTGGATAGTAGTTCTGCCCGGTAACTTTCTCCTGATTAACAATGTACCGCAATGGTCGTCCTTACATCTTGGCTATTTAGGTGCAATGTTTTTGTTTATTTGTGTATTTATTCTTGCACGATACAGGAAAACCCGTGTACAGGCATTGTTGAACCGCTACCGCCGCTCTAAGCATATCAGCGCAGTACAGGCATATTTTCTGTTCCTGCTGCCCTTTGTACTTTTCTTCTTAGAAACATGGCTGTTCGATGAATGGGGTTGGACGGATTGCGTGAGGTGGAACAAATGATATGTCATTCATATATAAAACATCAGATATGGAACAACGGATTACATCATTATTGCTTCCCGCTCCCGAAGCGGAGCTGGAAGCGTCCTGCAAGGAACTGGACGAAAAGGTAACATGGCTGCTGCACAACAGCCGGAAAATGGACAACTACTTGGAACTTGAACCGTTCAGCAAGGACGGGCGGCTGTGCGCCCACGTGTGCGACACGCTCAAAAGCCTGCCGGAAACGCCGACACTGGCGGCGTACAAGGACTACAAGGCAATCATCATTCTGCTGGGTATGTCCACCACCCGTTACGCCATACTGGACGAACTGGCGGAACAGCACCGCAAGCGGGACGACATACCCGAACTGACCGCCTACTGCGATGCGCTCCACTGGATGCGACCGGGACGGCAGTACCTCTGCAACGTGTACAACACGGTATGCCACGCTTTCCACCTGCTGCGGAGAAACCCGGTAAGGGACAACCGCCTGCTGGTGACGGAAAAGGAGCTGCGCCACGCCGAACGGATGCTGCCGGAACTGGGCAGGCAGACGTTCACCGAAATGGTACGTCTGAAAGGCTACATGGTCTATGATGCCGAGCAACTGGCGGACAAATGCGGCATGGAATACGGCTCGTTCCGGCGAAAGGTAAAGAAAATGACCGGGTACACGGCTAAGGAATGGGTGATAAAGGAACGGGTAAAGGACGTGGAACACTACCTGACGAACACAAACCTCACGCTTACCGAAGTGGCGTTCACCACCGGGTTCGCATCGACATCGAACCTGAACGACTTCTGCAAGGCGTATCTTTTAGATACCCCCGGAGAAATACGCAGAAAAGCGCAGGAAACAAGAAAATGCACAGTTACAAGAACGTAATGTGAAAAATCAAGAATAAAACAGAATTTTTATGCCCGTAACTTTGTGCTTCATAAAAGATAAGCACAAGGTTATGGAACATAAGATACTGTTGGAAACATACTTCGCCGGACTGCTTCAAAAAGTGGAATGGCAGATACAGGAATACGAGGACACCGCAACGGACACGCTGACGCTCTGCCGCCTGTGCGTGGACTACCTGCAAGAGATACTGGACGAACTCAAAACCTTTATAATCTCCTACCCGTTCGCCAGCACGGAAGAAGAAATACACTTCTTCAAGGAACTGAAACCGCTTTTAGCGAGCAAAATCATCTATTACAATACCGTTTACAAGATAGAGGTGCGCTTCCCCAGCGGCAGCGAGGACGTGCAGCGGGACTACCTGCTGTCGGAAACCGACCGGATTTCAAGGTCGTTCCAGCGGAACTTGGCGTTCTACCAGTACCACCGCACGAAAGCCACCTACTTGGACAGGCAGTATTTCATGCGTGGGAAGCCTGACATACAAATCATTGTGGACAGTTTCTATTACGAAACAGACCCACAGTTCAGCACCAGTCACGACTTCAAGGTAGCCAAGATTTTAGCCAACGAACTGCTGGAAATATACCTCACCAACCGACTGCACGAGCTGGAACGCCGGGAACAGCGCAAGCGGGTGAAGAACGGCTTCACGGGAAAGGTGCTGCGCTGGACGGGGACGAAAAGGGCGTTGGTGGAGCTTGTCTACGCACTGCACGCCTGCGGCTGTCTGAACAAGGGAACGGTTGATATTAAGGAGATTGTAGCCTATTTTGAATACGTTTTCGACATCGACCTCGGCGACTTCTACCATACCTACATGGAACTCAAAGCCAAGACCAAAGACCGCACGGGCTTCCTCTCCACCCTGAAAGACAGGTTGCTGCTGCGCATGAGGGAGCAGGATTAGGCAACCGTTCTTTAACAAAATTTATTTCGCCACAGGTGGGTTCGCCTGTGGCGTTTTATTTTTCAGGACACCCGAACTTTGCGGCAAATCAATTAGTTACCATTATGGAAATAATAACATTCGAGTCCAAAGCCTACAAGGAGCTGGACAACAAGATTACCGCCATTGCCGACTACATCTTCAACCACGTGGAAACGGCAAGGCAAAGCGAGGAAGACATGTGGGTGGACAGCTACGAGGTCTGCACGTTCCTGAAAATAAGCGAAAAGACCCTGCAACGCCTGCGGGTGTCGGGGACTATCGCCTATTCCAACATCAGGGGACGCTACTTCTACAAGGTCAGCGAGATACGCCGGATGCTGGAAGAACGCCTGATAAGGAGCAACAAGGAGAACATCGACAACCTGATAACCAACCACCAACTGTATGCTAAGGAAAGAGGAAATCTTAGAAAGAACAAGTAACGGGCTGGCGGTATTCAAACACTACCTGCCCGGCAACTGGCGCATAGGTCGCAACTTCCTTAACCCGCTGTACGAGGACAGCAAGGCTTCCTGCAACATCTATTTCGACCGCCGGGGCGGTATCTACAAGATGAAAGACTTCGGAAACGACAGTTACAGCGGCGACTGCTTCTTCCTCGTGGGGCAGTTAAAGGGGCTGGACTGCAACCGGGCGGCTGACTTCGTGGAGATACTGGAAATCATCGACCGGGATTTGGGCTTGGGGCTGGCTTCCGGCACTCCGGTTTCCGTTTCTCCTGTAACCGTCCGCAGGGCAGTGCCGGACAAACCCGAAGAAACACCCGAAAAGCCCGTCAAGCCCTACCAGTTCCGGGAACAGAAGTTCCCGCTTGCCGAACTGGTGTACTGGCAACAGTACGGCATCACGCCCGAACTGCTGGAACATTACAAGGTCTGCTCACTCCGGGAATACAACAGCGAAACGGCAGAGGGCAAACCGTACACCTACACTTCATCGGTGGCAGAACCCATGTACGGCTACAAGGGCAAACAACACATCAAGCTGTACCGCCCGTTCTCCACACCCCGCTTCCTCTATGGCGGCAGCTTCGGCGAAAACTACTGTTTCGGGCTGGAGCAACTGCCCGCCAAAGGTGACACGCTCTTTATTACGGGTGGCGAGAAAGACGTACTTTCACTGGCGGCGCATGGTTTTCACGCTATCTGCTTCAACAGCGAAACGGTGACGATACCGCCTACGCTGGTTTATCGGCTGACGTTTCGCTTCAAGCACATCGTCCTGCTCTTTGACATGGACAAGACGGGCAGGGAAAGCTCACGCAAGCAGGAAAAACTACTGGAAGAATTTGGCGTGAAACGCCTGCTGCTCCCGCTTCCGGGAACGAAAGAGGAAAAGGACATATCCGACTACTTCAAAGCCGGGAACACCCGTGAAGATTTCCTGAAACTGTTTATCGAATTTTTAGACAACCTGTATAGCGACACATTGATTATGCTTAAATCGTGCGAGATAGATTTCAACAACCCGCCCGCCAAAGCGCAAGAGATTATTTCGGCGGGTGACGTTCCGTTAGGAACACAAGGCAACCTGTTCGGCATCACCGGGGGCGAGGGAACGGGCAAGAGCAATTATGTAGCCGCAATCGTGGCGGGCTGCATCTGCCCGGCTGGTGCGGACATAGATACGCTGGGCATACAGATAACTGCCAACGGCAGGCACAAGGCGGTCTTGCTCTATGACACCGAACAGTCGGAAGTGCAACTGTTCAAGAATGTAGGCAACCTGCTGGCACGTGCCAAACAGCCGGACAAACCCGATGAACTGAAAGCGTTTTGTCTTACAGGTATGTCACGCAAGGAACGCCTGAACGCCATTGTGCAGAGCATGGACAAGTTCTACTACCAGTACGGCGGCATCCAGTTGGTCGTCATTGACGGCATCGCCGACCTTGTTAAGAGTGCCAACGATGAAGCGGAAAGCGTAGCGGTAATAGATGAACTTTATCGGCTGGCGGGCATCTACAACACGTGTATTCTGTGCGTGCTGCATTTCGTCCCCAACGGATTGAAACTGCGGGGACATTTGGGCAGCGAGTTGCAGCGCAAGGCGGCTACAATCCTTTCGATAGAGAAAGACGATGAACCCGCCCAGTCGGTGGTAAAAGCCCTGAAAGTAAGGGACGGAAGCCCGCTGGACGTGCCGCTGATGCTCTTTGCATGGGACAAGGAAGCGGGGATGCACGTGTACAAGGGCGAGAAGCCCCGTGAGGAAAAGGAGAAGCGCAAGGAAAGGGAACTGGTGAATGTCGCACGTGACATCTTTGGGCGGCAGACACGCATCACCTACATAGACCTTTGCGAGCAATTGCAGCAGGTCTTGGACATCAAGGAGCGCACCGCAAAGAGCTATATCCGCTTCATGCGGGAAAGGGACATCATCACCAAAGACACGGCGAACCAAAGCTGTTTTGTCATCGGTTCATATAATCTTCGATGGAACACAAGTTGTCCATAAGCGTATGGATAAAACTTGTGTAATTCATGTGCTTGTGTCCTGCCCTGTTGTGAAACACGGCAGGATTTTTTCTGTTTGCACGTGAAAATTCAGGGTATTTGCTTAACTTTGCAGAAGTTACACGAAAAAAGTAACGGCAGTTGGACGGCGGTTGCCGGAATATTGCCTTTATATATAACATATACGTTCGCCGAACGTCCCAAAGTAGAAAACTGGCACTTTTCAAAAAGAGGGGATATTCAGCGCAGGATATGCTATGCGTTTGTCATAGCGTGGCTGCACTGTTTCCTCTTTTGGGTATGCCAGTACCTCTACTTTGAAACAGCGTCATGCCACGCTTTCTTTTTGAGGTGGCGGCTAACGTGCAAAGACAGTAGGGATTTATATCACTTTAATACCTGACAATATGGAACAAATCAAAGCGCACATCGCCGTATCGCTGGACGGGCATACCGCCACACCGGACTATGAACTGGACTGGATGCCCCGTGAGGTCAAGGAACTGGCGGCAAGGGAACACGCCGCCGCAAGCTGCCTGCTTATGGGGGCGAACACCTACAACTACATCTTTGAACACTGGGGCGGGTGGCCGCACAAAAGCAAACGGTCTTTTGTGGTGTCACACTACGACACCAACGTGACGCCGGACTGCGGCGTGGAGTTCCTGACCGAAGAACCGCTGCAAAGAATTTATGAACTGAAACAGGAAACCGACATACTGGTGGTGGGCGGCGGCAAGCTGCTTACTTCATTGATTAAAGCCGGGTTGCTGGACAGCCTGACAATATACACCGTCCCGGTCATGGCGGGCAAAGGCATCGGCTTTATCGGGGAAACATTCGGCTCACATTGGAAACTCTCGGAAAGCAGGGTGCTGGATAACGGGGTGGTCTGTTCGACCTACCTGTTTGGCGGGAACGTATAAAAAATGCGCCCGGTTCCCGCCGGGCGCAACCACTAAAATTTCAATTATTATAAGTTGCAAAACCTATCACAATGAAATTTCAGTGGCAAAGATAGGCTATTTCTTCGGTTTCGCTTTCTTTTCGGGAAATGAAAAACTGACATTGAACTGTTCGTCCAGCACCAGCGAAGCATCGAAAACCTTGCCGTTCTTGCCCTTGAAGCCCTTGATTAGCCCGGTCTTGCGTTTCGTCACCAGCTCGACAATCTGCTTGTCGGAAAGCTGCTTGTCGCACTTGTTGCGGAATATGGTTAGCGTGCAGTCCACGTTGGAACACTTCGCCACTTTCGGGTAGAACAGGATGCGCCCGTTATTGCATTTGGGGCAGGGACAGGTTTCACCAGTAGCGACAGATAGCTGCACCGATAGCAGTTCTGCGGTGATTTGCGTTGCGTACACCTCGATACCCTTTCGGAATGTGTCGGCATCCATACTGCCCGCTTCTATCTTGGAAAGGGCGGTTTCCCACATACCCGTCATTTCGACATCGGCAATCTTCTTGTCCTTGACTATCTTGTAAACGGCAAGCCCCTTGTCAGTAGGCACAAGGTTCTTCTTCTCACGCACGATGTACTGGCGGGCGAACAGCGTTTCGATAATCGCCGCACGGGTGGCGGGCGTGCCTATCCCGGCATCTTTCAGGCTGGCTTTCAGTTCGGCATCTTCCAGTTCCTTTCCGGCGTTCTCCATTGCGGCAAGCAGGCTGCTTTCCGTGTGCAGCGGTTTCGGCTTGGTCTGCTTCTCCAACAGTTCCACGTTGGAAATCGGCAGGCTTTCGCCCTCTTGGAACGGCGGCAGACTGGCGGCTTCTTCATCCCCGCCCGTTTCCTGCTCGCCGAACACGGCACGCCAGCCTGCTACTTTCATCACAGACCCTTTTACCGTGAAGTCGGTATCTCCAGCCGACAATATGGCGGTGGTAACGTCTTTCACGCACTTGCCCGAAAAGGCTTCCAGCATACGCCCGGCTACCAGCTCGTAAACCGCCCGCTCGTCTTTGGTGAATTCGCCGGGCAGGTTCTCGGTAACGATTAAGGCGTGGTGGTCGGTCACTTTGCCGTCATTCACGCTACGGCGGTTCAGGGGTGTGCCGTCCAGCCCGGCGGCATACCCGGCAAAGCGGGGGTATTGCCCTAACAGGGCGACACGCTCCGGCATTTCATCGAAAACGTCCTCCGATATATAGCGGCTTCCGGTTCTCGGATAGGACATCACTTTCTTTTCATACAGGCTTTGCGCTATGGAAAGGGTCTTGTCAGCCGAGAAGTTCAGCTTCGTGTTCGCTTCCTTTTGCAGCGTGGTAAGGTCGTACAGAAGCGGCGGTTCTTGGCTGGTTTCTTTCCTCTCAACGGATTTAACAAAGAGTTGCCCGGCATCCTTTACCCGTTGCAGGGCGGCTATGGCTTCGGGCTGTTGCTCCCACTTGGCAGTAGATTGGACGGTGAAACTTATTCCCCCGCTGGCGGTATGGGCTTTGAGTTGCCAAAACTTGGCGGGTACGAAATTCCTGTTCTCCAAATAGCGGCTGCATATCATCACGAGCGTGGGTGTCTGCACCCTGCCCAGCGAGAACACCCCCTGCCCGGCGGCTACGCTCAACGCTTGGGTGGCGTTTATCCCAATCAGCCAGTCCGCTTCGCTGCGGGATTTGGCAGAGAGGTAGAGGTTATCGTAACGCTCTCCCGGCTGCAAGTTATCCAGCCCCTCACGAATTGCCTTGTCGGTAAGGCTACTTATCCACAGGCGCACAAATGGTTTTCGGCAGTTCAGGTAATGGAAGATGTAGCGGAAGATTAGCTCACCCTCACGCCCGGCATCGGTGGCGACAATAATCCGGTCGCACAGGTCGAACACTTCCTTTATCACTTTCAACTGTTTCAGAACGCCGGGGTCTGCCTTGTAGCCTTTCTCCGCTTTCACCTGACGGGGGATTAATTGGAAATCGGGCGGCAGTATGGGCAGGCTCTCCCTGCGGAAGTTCGCCACGCCATAGGCTTCCGGCATGGCAAGCTGGATTAAGTGGCCGAACGCCCATGTCACCATATACCCGTTGCCGGAAAGATAACCGTCATTACGCTGGGTCGCCCCGATGATGCGGGCGATATCCTTTGCCACGCTGGGCTTCTCTGCTATCAATGCAATCATAATTCTTTACTTTTTAAGGTGGGTACTACATTTTCATTCCTTTGGACTTCTTGGGTTTGTCCGCTTTCAGGCTCTTGTCCTGCTTCTCTTTCTGCTTGGCGGTGGGCTTGTCCTGACCCTGTTTCAGCGGCTCTTTGCCCTGTTTGGTGGCTTCGTTGGTCTTGCCCTCCGAATTGACCGCTACCTGCGTCCGGCTCTCGGCGGCGGGGGTAACGTCTTTCGGCTGCACCTTGTCGGGGGATTTGCCTTGTGCGCCGGGCTGCACATGACCGTTGAACTCAACGCCCTTGCCGTCCTTTATCCCGGCTACCTGCTGCTCTGCGGGCTGCTGCCCCTGCTGCAAGAACTGGACGGCAGACCTCGGCAGGAATTCCAAGCCACGCTCCACTGCGCTGACCTGCAAATAGGCACTGCGCTTCGTGCCGTCCCTGAATTGCAGGTTTTCCATTTTCACCGCTTGCCCGGCTTCAAAGGCGGCTTTCTGCTCCGGGCTGACTTTCACGCCGCAAATGGTGTCGGGGCATTTCCACTTGTCAGCCCGCATATACTCCAGTTCGTGCGTGTACCTGTCCCGGCTGACGAACACGGGGATTTGCTCGCCGTTTTTCGGGTCTTTGATTTCAGCGATGCCGCCCAAGTTGCCAGTGCCTTGCAAGTTGCCCTGCTCCTGCTTGGTGAACCCGTGTTCGTGGAACGGGCGTTGCAACAGTTTCTCGTCCTGCTGCACGCCGTGCAGCTTGGGTACTACCGTGCCGTCCTTTGCCTGATAGAAAGAGAGCTTGACATCGGTAGGTTTGAGGTAGAAGCCGCCCACCGTCCCCGAAACGGTGTAGGTGTTGCGGGACTTGTAGCCACGCATCACCCGGTCGAAGTCCTTCGTGTTTTTCAGGGTGTCGGCGGTGATGCCGACTTTTTTCAGGTTCTCCCAGTCGATTTTTGCCGGGTCGAAGCGGTAGCCCTGCTTGAACTCGTGGAAGTCGGGCTTCGGAACTCGAAGCATTTCAGCCCGCTTGCCGCCCTCCGGTGTGGGGTTGCGGTGGTTGTCCTCGATTGCCTTTGCGTCCTGCTCCGCTTGGGAAGCCTTGACACTGAAAAGTTCCAGTCCGGAAGTGTCCTGAAACTTGCGGAAGAAATTGGAAATGAAGTTGCTGAACACATCGCTGTTCTTGTCCACCTGCATGAACTCGCCGCCCTGTGTCGGCGGTACGGTCTGCAAATTGCCCTCCTTGTCGATACCCTTAACGGCACTCACCTTGCCCTGCTGTTTATCCAAGACCAGCAGCACGTCTTTTTCCTGCCCCTCTGCGGGCGGGGTCATTCTGTTTGTCATAAATAATTGAAATTTTAGCGGTTACGGGAATAGTCCCGCCCAAAGGTAGCGACTAAATATGCTATATTTGGACGGGCGGCAAGGGCTGTCCGAATTTGTCCTGCGGTGTCTGAAATTGTCCGGGTACGGTAATTACTGCGAACATTATTCGCAGAATTTAGAATATCACCAGCAAAATATTCATTATGTTTTTACATGGTAATTATATCACACTATCTTTGTAAATAAAATCAAGGAACATAAATATGGCTTCATTCAGAAAAGAGATACTTGGGCAGATTGAACGGATAGATACTGGGCGTATATTCAGGTTCCGGGATTTGTCGTTTGAAACGGAAAAGACTGTCTGAAATATCATTTTCTTTTGTACCTTTGCATCCGCAGAAAACAAAAGAAAATCAACTATTTAGTATAATTACCCGGTTGCGGTAACTAAATCGGGATAAAACCTCTAAACATTTCTCTTATATACAAATGATAGCCGAATTCAACTCATATATGAGTAACATAGACATAGATTTCTTCAAGGAGTTGTGTCTGAAACATGGAGAGTTACGACATTATAAAAAGAATGAGTTTATTCTCCATGAAGGTGATGCCTGTTCTTTCTTCGGGTTTATCTTGTCAGGTGTAGTCAAATACAGTTGCACCAACCGGACAGAAAACAAGCCGTATAATGTCGGTTTTTCCTTTTCAAATGAATTTATAGCCGATTATCCCACTTGCTTATATGGCATGAAATCAGAATTGAATATACAGGCGATAATCCCGTGCGAGATTTACATCTGTTCTTCTGCATTCTTACAGCAAAAATTCGAGGAGAACAAAGAAAGCCAACAGATAGCCCGTATCGCAGCCGAACAGATGTATTTCCAATCATATTCACGTTATTTGGATTTATTCAGATTCACACCGGAAGAGCGTTACCTCCAACTTTTAAAAAAATGCCCTGCAATCCTCCAAATGGTATCACTAAAAGAAATAGCATCCTACCTCAAAATTACACCCGTACACATGAGCCGAATAAGACGCAAGCAAAGTTTTGACAACAAAAAATAAACATAGGTTTAGAAATTTGCATTCATAACAATATTCCAAGAGCGTCTTAATTTGCCAAAGGATTCTTCTTTTTATCTTTGTCTTATCTTTGGTTGGTTCAACGAAGAAACAAAATAAAGATTGAATGAGTTAAACAAGAGATAAAAAAGAGAATATGAAAACAAAAGAAATTCTTGGAATATTTATGCTATTCCTATGTACATTCAGTTTTATAAGCTGCGATGATGATAATGAACAGACAAATGAATTAACCCCCGAAGCACTTTATCAGACTTCATGGCGTGGAACAGGGCATTGTGAGGCTTGGACAGTACAAAATATGGGGGTCGGTATGCAATTTATAGATACTCGGAAAGGAAAAGTAAATTGGGAAGGTTACGATGAAATTGATATTACTTATACAATAGAAGGGAAATATATCACCTTTAATAGCAATGCTTTATATTTGGGTGGAGCCCCTTGGATTATCAAAAGCTATACCCAAAAACATATAACCATTATACAGAATGAAATTAGTCCGGATAAAGAGAAAGTAGCTACAATTGAATTAGAGAAAATAGATTAAACTGAACCATGGGAACATTAAAAGTAATATGAAACTGAAATATATATTGAATGTTATACTATTTGTTTTGGCATTATCTTTTTTGTCTATGTGTATATTTAAGACTACAGAGTTAAGTTTAAAATGTATGCAATTTGCTGTATCTATCTCTTGTATAGGAGCAATGTTTTCTACAAAAAGATATAGATACATATTTGCATCTATTGCTTTAATCATTATAGGAATATCTTTTTCACTTTAAATGTCCATAATAACGATAATGATTTGATTATTGAATGGTATAATAATAGTCCAGTCTACAGATAGCGACTAAAAACGGGGGCAAGGGATGCCCGAATTTGTCCTGCGGAGCTTGAAATTATCCGGGTGCGGTAAATCTCCAACTGTTGGTTGGAGATTTAAAACGGGTACAGACCGAAGTTAATCGCTTGCTTTAAACGAGCCATTTGTGAGCCATTTGTATATATTGTTTTCGGCTTATAATCAGCATTTTACAAAAATCGCATTATACTTGTGAGCCATTTGTGAAGCGTTTGGCAAGCCTTTGATTGAGTTTCCGTTATTCTTCTATTATCAGGTGACACGACAAAAAGAAAACATCTTCGGCAAAATCTTTGTTATGTTTTTGCAGGTGATTACATAATATACTATCTTTGCATATAGAAACAAAGGACATAAATATGGCTTCATTCAGGAAAGAGATACTTGGGCAGATTGAACGGATAGATACCGGGCGTATATTCACGTTCCGGGATTTATCGTTTGAAACGGAAAAGACCGCCAATGTTGCGGTGCTGCTCTCCGAACAGAGCCGCAAAGGGGTACTGGTACGGGTTGAAAAGGGGGCGTACTACCGTCCCAAGAAATCAGTGCTGGGGCTGGGAAAGTTGCCTGTCTATCAGGATGAACAGTTCCGCTACCTGACTGAAAAACTGAACGGCTATATCACGGGGGCTTACATCTATAACAAAATGGGACTGACCGAACAGGTTGCCACAACCATAACGATAGCCACTCCTAACCCGGTTCGCCGTTTCCGTTTCAAGAACTTGGATATAGAGTGCGTGAAAGCCTACTGCATGGACTACCCGGATGAAAGCCTTGTCCCGTACTTGCGGCTGCTCGATGCGATAAAGGACATGAAGCGCATACCCGGAACAACCGGGCAGGACATCTACAACCGGGTCAAAAGCCAATATTTCAACGGGTACAGCCTGCCGGAACTGGAAAAAATCGTATCTTTGGCGAAAAGTTACCCGCCACGTGTCAGAAAGGTGGTGGCGGATATACTGGGCGACATCAGACAAACCGTGTTGCAAACAGAAATGGCAAAGACCATTCTTCCCACGACACGGTTCAACTTGGATTATAAAACGGCATAGGACAGAAATATGAATTTACATTCGGACAAGGAAGCGTTCAAGGAAATCATCGCACTGGCGGCTGAACATTTCGGCTACGAGCAGTCGCACGTGGAAAAGGATTACTGGGTATCGAAGATACTGCGGGATATTTCCATGTCCGAATATGCGGATAAGACCTACTTCAAAGGCGGAACTTCACTTTCCAAAGCCTACGGGCTGATAGAACGTTTCTCGGAAGATTTGGACTTGTTCGTGTTCACGGGTGATAAAGGTGCGTCCAAGCAGGCAGAAAAGACATTGAACAAGAAACTTTCCAAATACATAGCCGAACTCAATAGTGACATATACAAGGAAGATTTGTCGGAAACGGGCGGTAATTACCGTAAACTGTATTTCTCGTATGACAATGTATTTCAAGGCGTGGGACTGAAAGAACATTTGGAAGTAGAGATAAAATCCTGTGACCTGCCGGACAAAAAACTGATGTTCTACCCGGCGGACAAGCGGGTTATCAAACCGATTGTAACCGCCTTTCTTGAAAGCATCGGGCAAGAGGAACTGATAAGCACCTACGGGCTGGAAAGTTTTGAAACGCAGTGTATCAACCCCCGAAAGACTATCTGCGACAAGGTTTCAAGGCTGGTAAAGCTGTCTTACAATGAGGATGCAGCCGCACTGTTGGCAAAGCATATCCGTGACGTTTACGACTTGTCGGCACTCTACCACAATCAGGAATATAACGATTACCTACATTCGGAAGATTTCTTGGATGCCATGTACCGGGTGACGATAGAGGACGGACTAAATAAAAACTCCCGTTCGCACTTGTCGCTGGCTGATGCACCGATATTCAAGGATGCCGAAGCGGTCATGGCGTTACCCGAAGTGGCTACGGCGTACACTACCGATTTGAAGAAACTGACTTTCGACAAAAGCAAGATGCCGCCGATAGGCAAGGCTGTGGAAGCATTGAAGAACCTGCACGAAATATTAGTGCGTTTTGAAGCCTACCGCACCAAAAAGCAAAATGAAGAACAACCGTAAAGCTACATCGGCTGTTCTTCACTCCATACATTATTATATATAGCTATTCTTCCTCCTTAATCAAGTGGCATAACTCCGGGTCGTTCTTAATCCGGGTTATCTCGTTCTCGACTATCTGCCTGACTTCCTGACGGATGCGGTCATAGTTGGCTTGTATCTCCTCCTGCATCCGGTCGTTGCCGTCCTTGTCGGTGAAGTCGATAATCTGCGGCAACTTCACGTAACGGGCGGTTTCCCGCTTCACCTTTTCATTGTCCACCACGATTTCACAGTGGAAAATCTTCTGCTCTATCCGTTCATCGAAATTGTCCGCTACTGCCCCCACGAACATACCTTGCGTGAGGTTGGATATTTTGCTGGCGGGTATCAGGCTGTCCATTTGGGTGCTTATCGAGGTGGATTTTTCCCGTTGGTTGATTGTCATGCTCTGCCGTTTCTGCAACACCTTTCCGAAACGCTCCGACAGGATTTTCGCCGTTTCACCGACTACCTGACCGCTGAACACGTTACCCACAGTATTTTGGATTACACGGCTTTCCTTGTCCCCATAGTCACGGGTAAGCTGGCTGTAATCCTGAAAGCCTAACAGAACCGCAACCTTGTTGCTTCGGGCGGTCGCAATCAGGTTGTCAAGCCCACGAAAATAAATCGTTGGCAGCTCGTCTATTATCACCGAACTTTTAAGCTGACCTTTCTTGTTTATCAGCTTCACGATACGGGAATTATATAATCCCAGTGCTGCCGAGTAGATATTTTGGCGGTCAGGATTGTTGCCGACAACCAGTATTTTAGGCTCTTTCGGGTTGTTGATGTCAAGTGAAAAATCATCACCCGTCATTACCCAGTAAAGGGCGGGTGAAATCATTCTTGAAAGCGGGATTTTCGCACTGGCAATCTGCCCCTGCAACTGCTCTTGAGCGTCTGATTCCCAAGCATCTACGAATGGGGAAAGGTAGTTTTCCAGTTCGGGGTAGCTGCGCAAAATGGTGAATACATCGGCGTATTTCTTATTTAGCAGTTCAATGGCATGGGGGAACGTGCAATACCTGCCGCCTTGATAGATACGGAGATACCAAATTATAGCCGCCAAAAGGATAATCGGACTTTCCACGAAGAAATCGCCCTGCTTGCTTATCCAACTTCGATTGAGGTTAAGCATTATCGTGTAGCTTGCTTCGTAGGCATCCGCAATGTCCGACATGAAGCTGGCATTTATCGGGTTGCATCGGTGGCTCTTGCGTGGGTCGTCAAAATTGATAACGTAAAATTTCGGCTTAACCTTGTAGCCGTCCAAGTGGTTAAGTAAATGATTGTAAGCGATTTCCGAAAGGTCAGGAAACTTATAATCATACAGGTAGAGCGCAAAACCTTTCTCGATTTGCTGTTTTATGTAATTATTTACTACTGCGTATGACTTCCCGCTGCCCGGCGTTCCTAACACGATGCTCGCACGAAAAACGTTTACAACGTTAATATAGCCATTGTTCCACTTCTTCTTATAGTAGAACCGGGTAGGCAGATTTACAGAATACTCGTTCTCGATAAGCCTTGTTTCCTGCATGAAACTTTCGTTCTCGGTATTAAAGACATCATCCATGAGGTTGTTTTTCAACAACCGGGACATCCACGTACCCGCCATGAGCATACAGATATAGCCCACCGAAAGCGTGGCGATATAAAACACGGCATCCGCCGTATGTGGCAGCGGAAGTTCCAGCAGCCACCAGTTCAGGAAAAACAACACGACACCCGCCGCAAGGCTGCAATGTATCTTCGTCCACGTTATCTTTTCCTCTTTCACGCCCTTAGTGCCGATGCACGACAGGGCGAGGAACACCACCGCAAAAAGTTTTGTCCAAAGAACGGACGAGAACAGCCCGGTGGTGCGCTGGAAGTTCCACAGTATCTTGTCTATCACTTCAAAGGTCACTCCCCATTCTTTCAGGGTGGAGTAACAGAACCAGTACACGTTTATTCCCACGAATAGAATACTGACAGCCCGCATAAAGTCCATGACCCTTGCAAGCCCTCTCAAATCATCCTCTTGCTGCATAATTGTATGTTTTTAAGTTAGTCGATGCGCCTTGTGCGCTTCTTTTTCTTCTTTCTCTTTTGGCGGGCGGTGTCCTGCGGCTCGTCACCGCCTGATGCACCGCCGCCCAGCAAACCGCCGAAAGCACCCAGCACGGAAGCCACGCCCGAAACGATGTCGGCTTTCGGCGTGAAGCCCTGCTGTTCCTGATGCGTGGGCTGGTCTTGCTGCGGTGCTGCCACTTCGGGCTGGTGTATCTTTCCGGTTTCGCCCGAAAAACGTTCGTTGAACACGTTCGCCGAATACTCCTTGCCCAAGCGTGAACCGTTCAGCACCACCCGGCTGTCATGGTCGATGAACGTAACGCCATAGATGCGCCCGCTGTCGTTCTGACGGAATACCACGTCAATGCCCCGCTTCCTTAGCTGCTGTTCCAGTTCCTTGCGGCTGTGGGCGGTCTGCATGGCATTGGCTACAATCTTCCGGGTGCGTTCTTTCAATTTCCCGTTCTTGATTGCTTCGCCCGATTTCTCCATTCTGCGCTGCACCGCTTCATAACCTACCGACTTGCCGATGCGGGAAGCCTTTACCGGGTTGCCTGTCTTTTCGCCCTTGTCGTTCATGGCGGAATAGACAATGCCCTGATAGGGCTTGCCGTTTATCTCGCCTTTGACTTCCTCGGCGCACACGTTGTAAGCGGCAAGCAAAGCCTTATATTCCCCGAACGACTGGAAGCGGTAGCCGTAACAAGCCGCTTTCACGGTGTTGCCGATTTGGTGCTTCACGTCCCCGGCGGCATAGTCCACCTTTTTAAGTTCCGGACGTTCGGCACGTTCCTTTCGCTCTGCCGGGTGCAGCCCGTATTTCTTTTCCAGTTCACGGGTGATTTGCTTGCTGCGCCGATGCTCGAACCTGTCATTCAGCGGTCTGCCGTTCTCGTCCACCCGCAACCCCACGATGTGGATATGGTGGCGGTCGATGTCGGTATGCTTGTACACCAAATAAGGCTGGTCGCCATAGCCCAACTTCCGCATATACTCCCGTGCGATGTCGGAAAGCTGCTGGTCGGTCAGCACGTCTTCCGGGTGCGGGTTTATGGAAATATGAAGTATCGGCTTCTTGGTGGAAAGCTGGACGGGCATCTGCATTTCAAAGCTGCGCATACACTCGCCGATAGAGAAATTCCCGTCCTCGCTCAACAGCATCCGGTTGGAGAAAAGCACCTTTGCTTCCTCGCTGTCCACCTTGTTTTGGTTGTACGCCAGTGCGCCGAACATATTGCCGCCCGTGCTTATTTTGGCAACCATAGTTCCTTGCATTCATTGGTTAATGCAATAACTTGGCGGTTCAGTGCCGCCAGTTCGGTGGTCGCTTTCTCCAGTTTATAGAGAAAAGCCAGTGCCTTTTTCTCGGAAAAATTACTGTGCAACGCCTTTACCACTTGGTTGTAATTGACCGCCACGGCTCTGAATTGTGCATAAAATTCGGTCAGCCGGGCGCAATACTCGACCGCCGATTTGTCCACTTTCACCACCCGGAACGGCTCGCCGAACAACCGGGCGGCGATGAAACGGGACTTGCTCGTAACGCCCGACTGCTCCCATTGCGAGAGGAAGCGGGCATTCTCCCGGTCGTTCAGGTAAAGGACATGGCGATGCTTCGCCGGGTCTGCGAGGGCGGGGCGACCGCCCTTGTTAGGTTTTCTTGTTTCCATGCTTCTTTCAATTAAAAAATTACGACTTCGGAGTGATTTTTACCCCCGCAAGGGGCAAGGCGTTTTCAGGCACGGAAAACGGTTCTATGTGCCATAGAACACACCTTGCTATTTTCTGACGAAAATCGAAATCCGTCACGGACGGATTGGGGTTAGCGTGGAACGGTAAGCCCTGCCTTTCACCAGCCCGGTTTTACACCTGCGCCCCCGGCGGTTCGTTACTCCGCTGCAAAGTAACGGTGATTTATAATGCTGTAAAATAGGCAGTTGGTGGACAAATCGAGACAGCACAGGACAAATCGGGACAAGGTTTTCAGGGGACGTTTTTTCTCCCTTTTTTTGCATCGGATTTCAAGATTGAAAGAAATATTCCAATCAGGAAAGAATGATTGAAAGCATGATTTCAAGAAAGCATGATTGCATTATTTCAATATTTCAAGAAAGAATGAAAGCAGGAAAACAAGATTGAAATAAAACAGTCTTTCAATATTTCAAGATTGCAACATGGAAAGAATGAATGATTGAAAGCAATAAATAAATCAACCAATAATGAACGAAAGCAATATGGAAAACGAGAAAACACCCCTGTATGTCGCCTTTTCCACCCAAAAGGGCGGGGTCGGCAAAACAACCTTTACCGTGCTGGCGGCGAGTTACCTCTACTATCTCAAAGGCTACGATGTGGCGGTGGTCGATTGCGACTACCCCCAACACTCCATTGCCGGGATGCGAAAGCGGGATGCCGAGCAGGTCGGGGCTGATGAAGATTACAAGCGTATGGCGTATGAACAGTTTACCCGGCTGGGGAAGAAAGCCTACCCGGTGCTGTGCAGTTCGCCCGAAAAGGCGATTGCAACGGCTGACGAATATATAGCCGCCGGACACGTGCCGGATATTGTCTTTTTCGACCTGCCCGGCACGGTGAACAGCGAGGGCGTGATAAACTCCCTTGCGGGCATGGACTACATCTTCACCCCCATTTCAGCCGACAAGGTGGTGCTGGAAAGCAGCCTGTCGTTCGCAATGGCTATCCAAAAGCTATTGGTGAAGAATGAAGCCTGCCGACTTGCCGGGCTGTACCTCTTTTGGAACATGGTGGACGGGCGGGAGAAAACAGACCTTTACACCGCCTACGACAAGACGATTAAGGAACTGGAACTGCCACTGATGAAAACCTTTATCCCCGATACCAAACGCTACAAAAAGGAACTGGTGGCGGATAAAAAAGCGGTGTTCCGCTCCACGCTCTTTCCCGCCAGCCGCCCGCTGGTAAGGGGAAGCAACTTGGAAGAACTGATAACCGAAATAACGTACTACATCAAATTACAATGATATGGCAAAGCAAAGCGGCGGGATGCCGAAGATAGACGAGGATTTCATGAAAGAACTTATCTCGCAAGGTGTCCCCAGTAAACAAGATAATAATAAGACGAATGATGTACCGCAAGAAATACAAACAGAAACGGTGCAAGTAGAGAAATCGACACCCCGCAAGCGCAAGGGCGGTTCGGGCGACTACCGGGAAACCTACTTTCAGAAAGTGGAACTGGCAGACCGACAGCCCTTGTACGTGAGCCGTACCACGCACGAGAAGCTGATGCGTATCGTGACGGTGATAGGCGGGCGAAAGGTGACGGTAAGCAGCTACGTGGAAAACATTCTGCTGCGCCACTTCGAGCAGTACCAAGACGAGATAAACACCCTGTACGAAAGCCACTTCCAAAAGCCTGTCTGACTATGGTAATCCATTGCATACTTACCGGGCTTTTGGTGTACTATATCGCCCTGTGGCTGTGGTATCGCTACACGGACAGCCGGACATCACCGGGCAGAACGGATGATGCGCCGCTTCCACGAAACGAAGTTTCAGGCTACACGCTGATAGGTGAAAGCCGATACAAGGGTGGACTAATCGGGACAGCGCAGGACAAATCGGGACACCTCCCGCAAGCGGCTGAAAATGATACTATTTTTGCGCCGCAGGCTGACGGACTGCCGGAAGAAAACATTTCGGAAGCAGTACCCGAAGCGGAAGAAACGCCCGGTGACGAAAATGACGAACCCTACTACGAGGACGAGGAAATAGCCGGGTACATGGACGGTGACGATGATACCGGGCGGGCTACGGGCGTGAGCTTCGATGAACTGGGCGAAGCGGTGCGCACGGCGAACGCCGACAACCCCACCGAAGCGGAACAGCGGCAAGCAGCCGGGACGCTGGCAGGCATTGAGGGGACGAACCTCTACGATGCGGTGGTAGAGAACATCAACGGCGGGCTGGCAAAGGTGGCGGAACTGCTGGGACGCAACGAAGCGGAACTGGCTACGGCTGCTGCCCCTGCCGAAGCTGGCGGTACAAGCAAGGAACATGAAGCGTTCGACATGAACGATTTCCTATAATATAATAATGTGTAACAATATGAAGCAACGTGACTACGGTTGATTGGCAACCTGAAAACCAAACAGACAAACGGGACTGTTCCCGACCACTAAAATTTCAAATTATTCACCAGCCGGGAAAGGCGGACTTCCCACCCGTCGCCCGGCATTAAAAACAAATCACAATGAGAAAGAAAATCTTTTTGTCGGCGGCTATCCTTGCCGCTGCGGTAAGTGCCTACGCACAAGGCAACGGGCAGGCGGGCATCACCGAAGCCACGAACCTAATCACAGGGTATTTCGACCCCGGAACAAAACTAGTGTACGCAATCGGGGCGGTCTGCGGCTTGATTGGCGGGGTAAAAGTGTATAACAAATTTTCAAGCGGCGACCCCGACACCTCAAAGACCGCCGCCAGTTGGTTCGGGGCGTGCATCTTCCTGATTGTCGCCGCCACTATCCTGCGGTCGTTCTTCCTCTAAACCAGCGGCTATGTCTGAATATCCGGTAAACAGGGGTATCGGAAAGCCGGTGGAGTTCAAGGGGTTAAAAAGCCAGTACCTCTTTATCTTTTGCGGCGGCTTGCTCGCCGTGTTCGTGGTGTTCATCGTCCTGTTCATGGCAGGCGTGAACCAGTGGCTATGTATCGGTTTCATCGTGTCGGCTTCGCTGCTGCTCGTGTGGCAGACGTTCCGGCTCAACGCACGGTACGGCACGCACGGGCTGATGAAAGCAGCCGCACGCAAAAGACACCCACGCTTCATTATCAGCCGAAAGGCGATACCCCGGCTGTTCAACTACAAAAGAAGAAAGGAAGAAAGAACATGAGGAATACATTAAAGGCTACCACGCTGGAAAGGAAATTTCCACTTTTGGCGGTGGAGAACGGCTGCATCATTTCAAAGGATGCGGACATAACGGTGGCTTTCAGGGTGGAACTGCCCGAACTGTTCACCGTCACCAGTACCGAGTACGAAGCCATACATTCGGCATGGTATAAGGCAATCAAGGTGCTGCCCGACTACTCCATAGTACACAAGCAGGACTTCTTCATCAAGGAGAACTACCAGCCCGACACGGAAAGGGACGAGCTTAGTTTTTTAAGCCGCTCCTTTGAACGGCACTTCAATGAACGCCCGTTCCTGAACCATTACTGCTACCTGTTCCTGACAAAGACGACAAGGGAGAGAAGCCGCCGACAGAGCGACTTCTCCACCCTATGCCGGGGCAGGATTGTACCGCAGGAGATAGCCGACAAGGAAGCGGCGGCAAAGTTCATCGAAGCGGTCGGGCAGTTTGAAAGGATTATGAACGACAGCGGGTTTGTCACGCTTACCCGGCTGGCGGCATCGGAAATCACCGGGCAGGACGGAAAGGCGGGCATCATCGAGAAATACTTCTCGCTATCGCAGACAGATACCACCTGCCTGAAAGACATCGGGCTGTACCCGGAAGAAATGCGTGTCGGGGACGATATACTGTGCCTGCACACACTTTCGGACGTGGAAGATTTGCCCGGAAAGGTCGGGACGGACTGCCGATTTGAGAAACTTTCCACCGACAGAAGCGATTGCAGGTTAAGTTTTGCCGCCCCGGTGGGCGTGCTGTTGTCGTGCAACCACGTCTATAACCAGTTCATCTTCATAGACGACCACGCCGAAAACCTGAAGAACTTCGAGCAGACCGCCCGGAACATGCAATCGCTCTCCCGCTACTCCCGTGCCAACCAAGTGAACAAGGAGTGGATAGACGAGTACCTGAACGAAGCCCACAGCAAGGGGCTTATCTCGGTGCGCTGCCACTGCAACGTCATGGCATGGAGTGACGATAGGGACGAACTCAAACGCATACGCAACGATGTGGGAAGCCAGCTTGCGCTAATGGAGTGCAAGCCACGCCATAACACCACCGACACGCCCACGCTCTTTTGGGCGGGCATACCCGGCAACGAAGCCGACTTCCCGGCAGAGGAAAGTTTCTACACGTTCTTGGGGCAGGCTCTCTGCCTGTTCGTGGAAGAAACGAACTACAAGAGTTCGCTTTCGCCGTTCGGCATCAAAATGGTGGACAGGGTAAGCGGTCGCCCGCTGCACATCGACATATCGGATTTGCCCATGAAGAAAGGCATAACGACCAATAGAAACAAGTTTATACTTGGACCGAGTGGTAGCGGGAAGTCTTTCTTCACCAACCACATGGTGCGCCAGTATTACGAGCAGGGGGCGCACGTGCTATTAGTAGATACGGGTAACAGCTACTTGGGACTGTCCCAGCTTATCCACAACCGCACGCACGGCGAGGACGGGATTTATTTCACCTACACCAACGAGAACCCGATAGCGTTTAACCCGTTCTATGTCGAAGACGGGGTATTTGACATCGAGAAGAAAGAAAGTATAAAAACCCTTATACTCACCCTGTGGAAGCGGGACGATGAAGCCCCGAAGCGGTCGGAAGAAGTGGCGTTGTCAAATGCGGTAAGTGCCTATATCGAACTGATAGGCAAAGACCGTTCGGTAACGCCCTGCTTCAATACATTTTACGAATTTATCCGTAATAATTACCGCCGACAGCTTGAACAGAAGAACGTCAGGGAAAAGGATTTTGACATTGACAATTTCCTGAACGTGCTTGAACCGTACTATCGTGGCGGTGAATACGACTACCTGCTGAACTCCGACAAGGAACTGGATTTGCTACATAAACGCTTCATTGTCTTTGAGTTGGATAACATCAAAGACCACAAGATTTTGTTCCCGATAACGACTATCATCATCATGGAAGCCTTTATAAACAAGATGCGCAAGTTAAAGGGAATAAGGAAGTTAATACTAATTGAGGAAGCGTGGAAAGCGATTGCATCGGCGAACATGGCGGACTACATAAAATATTTGTACAAAACCGTCCGAAAGTATTTCGGGGAAGCGATTGTGGTAACACAGGAAGTGGAAGATATTATTTCTTCCCCTATCGTGAAAGAAAGTATCATCAATAACTCGGACTGCAAAATCCTGTTAGACCAAAGAAAATATCTCAACAAGTTCGACAGCATACAAAACCTGCTCGGACTGACCGACAAGGAGCGTTCGCAGATATTGTCTATCAACATGGCGAACCACCCCGGACGGAAGTACAAGGAGGTTTTCTTCTCGCTGGGCGGCACGCAGTCGGCGGTATATGCCACAGAAGTTTCGCTGGAAGAATATTTCACGTTCACGACAGAGGAAAGCGAGAAAATGGAACTGTTCGCCCTCGCCGAGAAACTGGGCGGCAACCTTGAACTGGCTATCAAGCGGCTTGCGGAAAGCAAACGCAATCCCCAATCATCAACAACTTAAAAATCAGGAACATGAAGAAAACAATTCTCCTTATGGCGGTATGCCTTTGCTTCATCGGCAAGGCATCCGCACAATGGGTGGTGTCAGACCCCGGCAACTTGGCACAGGGTATCATCAACACCACCAAGCAGATAGTGCAGACTTCCACCACTGCCAAGAACACGCTGGACGGCTTCATGGAAGCGCAGAAGATTTTCCAGCAGGGTAAAAAATATTACGATGCGCTCAAAGCGGTGCATAACGTGGTAAAGGGCGGTGTCAAGGTGAAGAAGTCCATTGAACTGGTGGCGGAAATCTCCGAAATCTACGTGCGCAACTTCCAAAGTATGCTGGCAGACCCGAATTTCACGCCTGACGAACTGTCGGCAATCTCGTTCGGCTATGCCATGCTGATGTCGGAAAGCTCGGACGTGTTGCAGGACTTGAAGAATGTAGTGAACATCACGGGTATGTCGCTGACGGATGCCGAACGGCTGGCTATTATTGATAATGCCTACCGAAGCCTATTGAATTACCGCAACCTCGTGAACTACTACACCCGCAAGAACATATCCGTGTCCTACCTGCGGGCAAAGAAGAAGAACGACACCGACCGGGTGCTGGCTCTCTACGGCTCGGCGGATGAACGCTACTGGTAACATATAAATCGGTATGCCTATGTTATTAGCAGCAGTGGATTTTGACAACCTGCACCAAGTGTTGCGGGTGCTGTACGATGAAATGATGCCCTTGTGCAGCAACATGACGGGGGTAGCGAAAGGGATAGCCGGGCTGGGTGCGCTGTTCTATGTAGCCGCCAAAGTGTGGCAGTCGCTCGCACGTGCCGAACCCATAGACGTGTACCCGCTCCTGCGCCCCTTTGCGCTGGGGCTGTGCATCATGTTCTTTCCCACGTTCGTGCTGGGGACTATCAACACGGTGCTGTCGCCAGTGGTGAAAGGGTGCAACCAGCTTATGGAAACGCAGACTTTCGACATGAACGAGTACCGGGCGCAGAAAGACCGGTTGGAATATGAAGCCCTGATGCGAAGCCCCGAAACGGCTTACCTCGCATCGGACGAGGAATTTGACCGACAACTGGAAGAACTGGGCTGGTCGCCCTCCGACATGGTGACTATGACCGGAATGTACATGGACAGGGCGGCTTATAATATAAAGAAGTCCGTCCGGGACTGGTTCAGGGAACTGCTGGAAATGCTCTTTCAGGCGGCGGGACTGATTATAGACACGCTGCGCACGTTCTTCCTGATTGTGCTTTCGATACTGGGTCCGCTGGCGTTTGCGATTTCCGTCTATGACGGTTTCCAAAGCACGCTGACCCAGTGGATTTCACGCTATATCTCCATTTACCTGTGGTTGCCCGTGTCGGACTTGTTCAGCAGCGTGCTGGCACGCATACAAACGCTGATGCTCCAAAAGGACATTCAGGAACTTTCAGACCCGAATTTCATTCCTGACGGGAGCAGCACCGTGTATGTAATATTTATGATAATCGGCATCGTGGGCTACTTCACCATTCCGACGGTGGCAAGCTGGATAGTGTCGGCTGGCGGCACATCTGCATATAACCGCAACGTGGCACGGGCGGGGTCAATCGCTGGGGCTGCGGTCGGTGCGGCAAGCGGGAAAGTAACCGGGAAACTACTCAAATAACCAACATCAAAATTTAGTATATGGAATTTAAGTCATTAACGAACATCGAAACGAGTTTCCGGCAAATCCGGCTCTTTGCACTGGTATTCATCTGCCTGTGCGCACTGGTAACGGGCTTTGCCGTGTGGAACTCGTACAGCTTCGCCGAAAAGCAGCGGCAGAAGATATACGTCCTCGACAACGGCAAAAGCCTGATGCTGGCACTCTCGCAGGACATGGCACAGAACAGACCCGTGGAAGCAAAATCGCACGTGCGGCGTTTCCATGAACTGTTTTTCACCTTATCACCCGACAAGGGGGCTATCGAAAGCAACATCAAACGCTCGCTGTTCCTTGCCGACAAGACCGCATTCAACTATTACAAGGACTTGGCGGAAAAGGGCTACTACAACCGGGTGATTTCCGGAAACGTCACGCAGACGGTAGAGATTGACAGCGTGAAGTGCGACTTCGACCAGTACCCCTACAAAGTGAACACCTACGCCCGACAGTTGATTGTCAGGGAAAGCAGCCTGACGGTGCGAAGCCTTGTGACCTCGTGCCGCCTGCTCAACGCCACACGGAGCGACAACAACCCGCACGGCTTCATCATCGAAGCGTTCACCATTACCGAGAACAAGGATTTGCAAACTATTAAGAGGTAGCCTTATGGAAAGAAAACGAAATTACATCGAAAAGGTGCAGGACTGGGCGGACGACCACCTGCGCCGAATGTGCGGACGGATTACGCCGGGCAAAAGGCTGGCGGTTATCCTCGTGATGTTCCTATTTTTCGGCGGCTTGTCTATCTACATCACCGTTTCATCAATCTACAACATGGGGAAACGGGACGGACAACGCTTGCAAATAGAACACATCAAAACAATACCCGCTACACGATAGCGACAGTATCAACCCGTTAAACAGACCACAATATGGAAGAAGTACAGAAAAATGAGAACGGCACGACCGTACCGCAGGCGGACGGGAAGCCGAAAAAGGAAGATAAACCCAAACGGGAACTTACCCCGCAGCAGGTACAGCAGCGCAGGAAAATGATAGTCTTCCCGCTGATGTTCCTCGCCTTTGCCGGGTGCATGTACCTGATATTCGCCCCCTCCGGCAAAGAGAATATGAATGTGGAGAGCGTGGGCGGCTTCAACGCCGACATACCCCTGCCCGCAGAGGACGGGATTATAGCCGACAAGCAAAAGGCTTACGAACAGGCGATGCTGAACCGCAAACAGCAGGACAAGATACAATCCTTGCAGGACTTCGGTTTCACGGGGGACGATGAAGCGGAAGAACCGCAAGCGGAAATCGACCTGATGCCGGAAGAAGATCCGAAGCCCCAAAGGGGCGGCGGTGCTTCTTATTCGGCAAACGCTTACCGGGACATCAACCGCCAGTTAAGCACGTTCTATGAAACTCCGGCGGTGGACGAGGAAAAAGAGGACTTGAAGCGGCAGGTGGCGGAACTGACCGACCGACTGCAACAACAGCAGAACGCCACGCCTACGGCTGACGACCAAATGGCACTCTTGGAAAAATCCTACGAACTGGCGGCAAAGTACATGAATGACGGCGGGCAGAACGGGCAAATGGCACAAGTGCCTGTTGCCGGGACTGTCACCCAAAAGCCGCAAGCCCAGCCCGTGCAGGCAATCCGGGAAACAACCGTATCAGGATTGCAGCAACCCATGAGCGATGCCGACTTCATCCGGGCTTACAGCCAGCCACGAAACTACGGCTTCAACACGGCGGTAGGCACGGGCTACGCTATGGGCAGGAACACGATAGCAGCCTGCATCCACCAAGACCAAACGCTGACGGACGGGCAGGCGGTGAAACTACGGCTGCTCGAACCAATGCAGGCGGGAAACATAGTCGTGCCGAAGAACACCCTTGTGGCGGGGACGGCAAAGGTGCAGGGTGAAAGGCTCGACATACTGGTGTCCTCGATTGAGTACGCTGGCAACATCATCCCGGTGGAACTTGCCGTGTTCGACACGGACGGGCAAAAGGGGCTGTCCGTCCCGTCTTCTATGGAGCAGGAAGCGTTCAACGAAGCTATGGCGAATATCGGAAGCGGGCTGGGAACAAGCATTTCCTTTGCACGGAGTGCCGGGCAGCAGGTGGCTATGGACGTGACAAGGGGCTTGCTGCAAGGAACGTCCGGCTACCTCGCCAAGAAGTTCCGAACCGTGAAAGTGAAGCTGAAAGCCGGGTACAGGGTGATGCTTTACGCCAAACAACAATAATTACTCAACAAATATTCATCCACTAAAATTTTAATTGACAATGAAACAGATTTTTGCAATGTTCGCCCTCTTGCTGGGCGTGTGTGCGGCAAACGCACAAACCACTGACACCGTGAAGTATGCGGCTGGCAACGACTTGTACCGGGGGATTACCCGTAAACTCCCGTACCGCCAAATGGTAACGCCCTACGGCGTGGAAGTGACCTTTGCCAAGACGGTGCATATCATCTTCCCCGCCGCCGTCCGCTACGTGGATTTGGGAAGCAACCACATCATAGCGGGCAAGGCGGACGGTGCGGAAAACGTAATCAGGGTGAAAGCCACGACAGAGGGCTTTCCGGGCGAAACGAACTTCTCCGTCATCTGCGAGGACGGCAGTTTCTTTTCGTTCAACGCCAAGTACGCCCGTGAACCGGAAATGCTCAACATCGAGATGAAAGACTTCTTGGAAAATGAAGATACGTCCGATTTCTCGCATACCCGCATGAACATCTATTTCCGGGAATTAGGTAATGAAAGCCCGTTACTGGTGAAGCTGATAATGCAGAGCATCTACAAGAACAACGACCGGAAAGTGCGCCACTTGGGTAGCAAGCGTTTCGGCATACAGTTCTTAATCAAGGGTATTTATACCTATAACGGGATGCTCTATGTACACACGCAGACAAAGAACAGCTCCAACGTGCCTTTCGATACCGACTTCATCAAGTTTAAGATAACCGATAAGAAAGTGCCGAAGCGCACGGCTATTCAGGAAACGGTACTGGATGCGGTACGCAGCTACAACGAGGTGATAGAGATTGCCGGGAAAACGACCGTGCGCACGGTGTACGCCCTGCCGAAGTTCACCATTCCTGACGACAAGCTGCTGGTCGTGGAACTCTACGAGAAGAACGGTGGGCGGCATCAGGTTATCCGGGTGGAAAATTCCGACATCGTGAACGCAGAAGTGATTAACGAACTTAAAATCAAGTAGGGAATGAAAAAACACATCTTTATAATGATGCTCTTTGCGCTGTGCCTGACCTCGTTTCAGGCACACGCACAAAGATACCTGCCGGGCATGAAAGGCTTGCAGGTCACAGCGGGCATAGCGGACGGGGTGCACTGGAACTCCGACACGGATTTTGCCTACCATATCGGGGCGGCATACAGCGTTTACACCAAGAACGCAAACCGCTGGGTAATTGGCGGGGAATACCTACACAAGAAGTATGACTACAAGGATATGAGAATACCAGTCGAACAGTTCACCGCAGAGGGCGGCTATTACCTGAAATTCCTATCGGACAGGCGTAAGACCTTTTTCCTGTCGCTGGGACTGTCGGCACTCGCCGGGTATGAAACAAGCAACCGAAGCGAAAAGCTGCTGCCGGACGGCTCTACCTTACTGGATAAGGACTGCTTCATTTACGGCGGTGCGATGACGCTGGAACTGGAAGCCTATCTGACCGACCGGGTGGCTCTGCTACTGAACGCAAGGGAACGGGCGTTGTTCGGCTCGGACATAGGCAAGTTCCACACGCAGGTATCTTTGGGACTGAAATTCATTATCAATTAGCCTATGGTACTGCTTGAATTATTTTCAGGTATCGGCGGTTTCAGCAAAGGGCTGGAAGCCGCCGGATATACTTTCGACAAGGTATATTTTTCAGAGATAGACAAACACGCAATCGCTAACTTCAAATACAATTTTCCTTATGCGGAACACATCGGAACGGTTACAAACATCGGGGAAGTCGGCATCGAACGTCCCCACATTGTCACTTTCGGAAGCCCTTGCCAAAATTTTAGCGCAATCGGGGACGGAAAGGGACTGCAAGGGGGAGAAAGCCACCTTGTCAGATATGCAGTCGAAGCCGTTAGGCGTTTCAGACCTGACGTTTTTATCTGGGAGAATGTTAAAGGGATATTCTTCGCAAGACATCGCCCGGATTTTTGGAGCATTGTCAAAGCGTTTGCCGACATTGGCGGTTATAGACTTGAATGGCAACTGTGTAATACGGCATGGTTTCTACCCCAAAACCGGGAGCGGATGTACCTTGTCGGACGTGTTGCAGACAGATGTACCGCAGACCTATTTCCTCTCCCTACGCCGGGCAGAGTGCATGGTAAGGTCGGGGGTGATGAACCCGCTGCTCGTCCAAGTGGTACGATAACAAGGAACTACGGCAGGCAACCTAACATCGGGAACTATGTGCTGTGCCTGAAATCGGGTGAAGCATACAACGGAACGCCTACGCCCGAACAACTGAAGCACGTGCGGATGCTGACCGAAGTAGAGTGCGAAAGGCTGCAAGGCTTTCCCGACAACTATACCCGATACGGGATATATGACGGAGAGAAAAAAGAGATAGCGAAGATACATCGTTATGCCTTACTCGGAAATGCGGTCAGTGTTCCTGTTGTCAGGGAAGTTGCCGCCCGGATTAGGCAAAAGACTACTTTATTTTGATAACCCTTATATAATAATGTATATGAAGAATGTAATGTGTAAAATCATCATGGGCTGCTACATCGTGGCCGCCCTTGTACTTGTCACCGCCTGTAATGACAGCTTGGATATTCAGCAGGCGTACCCGTTCAGCATCGAAACGCTGCCAGTACCCAAAAGGCTGAAAGTCGGGGAAACCGCCGAAATACGCTGCCAACTGGTGCGTGGCGGCTATTACCAGCCGACTACCTATAAAATCAGGTACTTCCAGCCGGACGGCAAAGGGAAGCTGGAAATGGATAACGGCACGGTGTTACTGCCCAATGACCTGTACCCGCTGGAGAAAGAAACGTTCCGGCTCTACTACACATCGGCATCGACAGACCAGCAGACGATAGACATTTATGTAATTGACAGCTTCGGACAGATGCAGCAACTTACACTATCGTTCAATAATGACAACAGAGAAGAAGAAACGGAAACAATAACCCCCTGACAATAAAATGACATGGTAAAAATAAAATTGGATATAGAAGGTATCTCGTGGTATATAGAAACCACGTTGGAAACGGATATAGTCCCGGCAGTAGGTGACATCATTATCGTGGATAAGGACTGCATTTCCGCACGTGACAGTGCTGAATTGTGGAAAATACCGTCCAATCAGGTTTTCAAATGGGCGGACGAAGAAGATGATGCGCCCGTAATGGTATGGTTCGATTACGACACGGAAATGCTTGTCACTAAGCGGACATGGGAATATGACATCGTGGAAGAAGAAACCGTGTGCATACTTGGTGTAAAATTCATCCGGTATGAGGAACAGGCAGAGAACACCGAATAAGGAATGATACGCAAAGCGTAAATGTTGGGCAGACAGCCCGCCGGGAAGCATCGGCGGGCTGTTTCCATGATAGGGAAACGAAAGGCTTCTTTGTTACTTTCTTCACCCGCTGGCAGGCTCATGGAAGAAAGTAACGGCGGCAAGCAGCCGCCGTTCTCTATCAACTGGTTTTAAGGCTCTTTATGGACGTGTATTTCTCTAACCACACTTTTACCTGTTCCATGTTATATTCGCCCGTTATGACCGCCGTATGGTCGTTTATGGCTACAAACCGGACACTCTCGTAGCTGTTTACCCAGCCTTGCAGGGAACAGACACCCCATGTTGCAACATCTTCAAAAACACTGCGGTCTATCCGGCTGATTGGCTCGCCGAAAACTACCGTCATTATCTGAAAGTCCGGTTTGTCCTCTAACAGTTGCAAATGGTGCAGCGTGCCGAACTCGTCAATTTTGCGCCCCCACGCCCACACATCATTATACAAATCATCGCCCCACTGGTGCGGGTGGTCGAAACGGACTTTGACCGCTGTGGAATGCCGGTCGTCTTGGATGTCCTCGATAACGCCCGTTACCATTAAGCCCGTAAAAATGCACTCGCAACGCCTGCCGATAAGCTCCTTGTTTACTTCTGTCGTTTTCATATCCCTGAAATTTACTTGTTTATTACTCCGTTTTTCTTCGCTATCCACCCGTCACGCCTGCGGCGGCACTCGTCCAGCGTTTTGGCTACCGTGCTGAAAAGTTCGCCGTCAAAGTGGCGGTAGTCATATTGATAATAAATCTGTCCCCTGAAAGCCCCTAAACAGCATTTCACGAACTTTTCTTCTCCCGGTGTTTGGGTAATGCTTACCCCGTTTTTGTTAAGTGACTGCATGATGTTCTATTTTTTTATGGTTATAATATCAGTAAGAAAAGCAACGACAGGAAAAGCAGAGCTACGCCCAGCGCATAAACGACTGAAAGGCAGACACGGAGCAGGAAACAGGCGGAACGAAATACGATATACGCCGTTATCGCCGTGCCTGCTCCGGCTACACTGGTAAACCGCCATGCAAGGCAGTACAGGAACGCCCGCCAAAGGATTTTATAAATGCTTTTCCGTTTCATCGCTTGGTTATTTTTAGCGGGCAGGGCTTTGACACCCCGCCCGGATTGGTATTTGGTTATGCCGCACGGAACACAAAACCGTCATCAAACCAGTAATCGCACATAAACAGGTCACGGGCGAACTTTTCATAATCGAAATAGGTCTTTGCGAACTCCGGCAGGTCGTAACATTCCTCTATGATTTCATAGGCGAAATCTTCTTCATCGTCATATTCCCCCTGATACTCGTCCCGGAAATCACGTACAAGGTCGTCCGCATCTTCCTCGCTCAAATCACGGCTTTTGTAGTTGCACCACACGAAAAAGGCTTCCTGCTCGGTGTCGCTCAAATCCTCCACCGCATCACGCAGGGAAAAGAAGTTTTCAGAAATCCAGCTTTCGCCGATTAAGCCCTCCGGCACGTTCTCCCAGTCCTGAAACATATATTCCGCATCTTCCTCGTCCTTGTGAAGTTCCCGGCAGGCTTCGTAAAATTCTTCCTTGTCCGAATAGTCCGAAAGGTCGAGCCATGCCCCAAACAATGAACCGTTGTTGTACTTGGCGTAAGTGCCTACATAAACTTTTGCTTCCGATAATACCTTTGCTTCCATATTGCTGTAATTTTTAAGTTTTTGATTTTATGCGGATTTGAGAGGTGAGGGAGTTGAAGTTTCACTGAACTTTTTTCCTGTTTCCCGTAAATCCGACTTTTTTTTTATGCGTCTTCCGGTCGGGTCGGTCGTTTTCGTTTCACATAGGCTGGTTTGTGAAGGGGTCTTGCTATGCAAATTTTTCCGACAAAAATTTTTCCGACCAACGGGAAGCTGGAACAATTTTTTTCGATGAAACCCAATTTGCAGAGCCAAAAGCCCCCGTAGCTACCTTTGCCTATTGAAATGATAAAAACGACTGTCCCGGCTGGGGGACTGCATAATGAGGAAGATTTACAGATAGGGAAACAGGGGAAAAGTGCTTGTTCCCTTTCATCCTTTAGGGAACACTCCATGCGGGCGGGAAAGGCAAGGGTATGGCAAGTTCATCTTGCGGTACGCTTGTGCGGGTTTCCAACGGCTCTTTTCACGAAATACAGTCAGCCATGCCACGCACGGCTGGCGTTTCGGGGAATGTGCCAGTGGAAAAGGGAATAAAAAATGCGGGTAGTCGGTGGACTGCCCGCAAGGTGAAAGAATGTACCTTATTGGGATATAGCTTGTTAGGTGGTATTTCGTTACCGAAATCGTTACCTATTCGTTCTTATCACGGTTATAGGTAACGAAACCTACCGGACGGCGTTCTTTCTGTTGTTTCGACTGGCTCAAAAGCTGGGTAAGGGCTTGGTACAGTTCGTTGAACTGTGCATCGGTGCTTACCTCCAGTTCCTCAATGCGCCTTAACAGTTCCTCGTAACCGATTACCATTTGGCGCATGAGGACGAAAGCCCGCATGATTGAAATGTTTACTTCTATGGCTACTTTGGAACGGAGAACCGAAGAAAGCATGGCTACGCCCTGTTCTGTGAAAGCCATAGGCAAGGCTGCGCCAAAGTTGTAGTCAGGAGGTATCACATTTTGTGATACCCCTATGGATAACAGCAAGTTGGCTTCTTCTTTGGAAAGTACAAACATAAAATCACCCGGAAAACGCTCGATATTGCGCTTGACCGCCTGCTTTAAGGCTCGTGTTTCCACTTGGTAGAGTTCTGCCAAATGATAATCGAGCATTACCCGGTAACCTCTTACTTCAAAAATTTTGTTTTGGATAATCTGTAAGTCCATAATCGTATATTTTAGGGGATTTAGTAATGTTGGAATAATAGTAAGGACTGGTCACAATTTGTGACCAGTTCCCAATAATCAAAATTACATGGCTACTTCCTTGTAAATCTTCTCGATGCCGACAAATTTCTTGTCAAGCCCCTGCATATCGCTGCCTATCTTGCTGTTGGTGATGCGGGCATAGATTTGGGTCGTTTCGATATTGGTGTGTCCCAACATCTTGGACACCGTTTCAATAGGTACGCCCTTTGACAGCGTGGTGGTCGTTGCGAACGTGTGCCGGGCAAGGTGAAATGTCAGGTTCTTTTTAATACCGCACACATCGGCAATCTCTTTCAGGTACGCATTTAGTTTCTGATTGCTGATTACGGGAAGTATCTTGCCGTTCGGCAACTTGCCCTTGTACTTCTTCAAAATCATCTTGGGAATATCCAGCAGGGGAACATTAACGTCCGTATTCGTCTTTTGCCGCTTTGTCATTATCCAAAGGTTGCCGTCAAAGGATTTGCATATATTATCTTGCGTAAGCCCGGCTACATCTATATAGGCAAGCCCGGTGAAGCAGGCAAAGATGAACAAGTCCCTGACGTGTTCCAGCCGCTCGGAAACCATTTTCTTTTTAAGGATGATTTTTATCTCGTCCTCTGTCAGATACCCCCTGTCCACTTTCTCCAGCCGGATTTTGTAGCTGGCGAACGGGTCGCCCACCAGTATGCCGTTGTTGCGGGCAATGATGATGATGCGCTTGAAGAACTGCATGAACTTGGCGGTGGTGTTGTAGCCACACTTGCAGGCTGTACGCAAATACAACTCAAAATCGGTAATGAACATCGGGGTAATCTCCTTTATGGATATGTCCGATACGTTGTACTTGCTGCGGATGAACTCGGCAAGGTGACGGCGGGTCACTTCATACTTGCGGTAGGTCGCTATCGTCTTGGATATGTCTACAAGCTGCTTCACATCGTCATTATGCTTTTGGAACAACGAAAGGATTGTTTCGTGGCTCTCGCTATGACCTAAAAACTCGTTTTTCACTTTCTCGGCGGTCACGTAGTTGTCACGCCGCTGCATTTCGTGGTAAATGGTATTCAGGGAAGAACGTATGTCGTCCAAAAGGGCGTTTATCCTCCCGGCATCCCTGCCTTTGGCTTTGCCCGCAGCCGTGTTCCAGTTGTCGGGCTGGATGCTCTGTTTCGTACTGAACTGGCAAAGTTTGCCGTCTATGGTGATGCGTGCCATAATCATAACCTCGCCGTTTTTCTTTTCAGAACCTTTCTTCAAATAAAAAAGAACCTTGAATGTCGATTTCATAACTCACTTTTTTAGTTGCAAAATTAATTTTTACCTCTCGTTTTCGAGTTATGCAGACTATGGACTAATCAAGTCATTATCAGGTCATTTGAGGACAAATCGTTACCGTTTTTGTCCGGCAGGGAATAGGTAACGATTTAGTAACGAAACTTTGTCTTTTACCGTACTTTTGAAGTCTTGGAAGCTGGACTTTCGGGCAATAAAAAAAGCCACAAATCATTGATTTGTAGCTTTTTGTCCGTTTACTGACCATTTCTGTCCAGCACGTTCAGCGGAGAGTGGGGGATTCGAACCCCCGGTACAGTAATCCCGTACGTCAGTTTAGCAAACTGGTGGTTTCAGCCACTCACCCAACTCTCCAAACCCTCTTTTTTCTCAAAGAGTGGTGCAAATATAGGACAATTTTGCGGACTTCCAAAATAAAACAACCCAAAAATCATGCAGGTTCCCGCTTTCGACTATCTACGGCCGGGTATTCCACGCCGACGAAGTCTGATAAAGGCTGATCGCCCGGTCGAGCAGCTCCTGCGAGGGGATGCCCTCCTCCAGCACGAGGTTGTAGCGGTCTTCCTCCGTGGGTGAAATCCGGTACTGTTCCGCCCGGTTGACGGGTGAAAGTACGGTGAATACGTCGCCTTCGAGATAACCCAGGTCCTGATAGGTGGCGACGAAGGCCCGTTCCCGGAAATCGTCGGACAATGCGTCCTGACCGAAGAAATGGGAGTCGTAATCCATCCCCAGCAGCGAGAAGAGCGTCGGCATCAGGTCGATTTGGGACACCACCTTGTCCACCTGCCGGGGCGCGATGAGTCCCGGAGCGAATATCAGGGCGGGAATGTGGTATTTCTCGAGCGGGATTTCGGTTTTGCCGGCACTCGAGGCGCAATGATCGGCCGTGACGACGAAAACCGTGTTGGCGAACCAGGGTTGGCGGCTGGCCTCTTCGAAGAAGCGTCCCAGTGCGTAGTCGGTGTACATGACGCCTCCGGAGCGCAGTTTCGCATCGTTCGGAATCGGAATCCGGCCTGCCGGGTAGGTGTAGGGCCGGTGGTTGCTGACCGTCATGACGTGGGCGAAGAAGGGCGCTGCGGTCGTATCGGCCCGCTCGCCGAGCGAGCGGATCACTTTGTCGTAGGCGTCTTCGTCGCAAACGCCCCAGATGTTGGCGAAGGTGACCTCTTCGGGCTTGTAGTCGTTTTGGTCGATGATCCGGTAGCCGTTGCCGCCGAAGAAGGTTTCCATGTTGTCGAAGTAGCTGTTTCCGCCGTAGAAGTAGTAGGCATCGTAACCCTTCTCCCGGAGTACGGCCGCCGTGGAGTGCATGTTGTCGTTGCGGGGACGCTTGATGATGCTCTGTCCGGGGCAGGGCGGCAGCGAGAGGGTAACGGCTTCGAGTCCCCGCACCGTGCGGTTGCCTGTGGCGAAACACTGTTCGAAAGCGATTCCCATTTTGTAGAGCGAGTCCAGGTGGGGCGTGATCGCGTCCGGATAGCCGAAATGCTGCATGAACGAGGCGCTCATGCTCTCGATGGTGATCAGCACGATGTTGCGGCGCAGCGTATCCGGGTTGCCGGGAATGTGGCGCAGGTTGTCGCCGGCACTCCCGTAGATCGCGTGTACGTTGGCTTCGGCCTCTTTCTGCGGTAGGGTCAGGTAGAACTGCGGATAGCTGAGTTCGTTCTTCATAAATGCGTCGTAGAACTTGTAGGCTCCGGTGGCTTGCAGCTCGTTGGCATAGGTGTTGGCGCTTTGCTGGAATCGGGTGTTGAACTGCAGGAGCAGGCAGCAGCCCAGGGTGAGCAGCAGGTAGGCGGGCGATACGGCCGCTTTCCATTGCCAGGTGCCGAACTCCCCGGCACGGCGGATCTCCCGTCTGAACAGCAGCCAGGTACATCCTACGGTCAGCAGCAGCACGCCGGCGAAGAGCGGAACGACCGGATAGGACTCCATGATGTTGCCGACCACTTCGTTGGTATAGACCAGGTAATCGACGGCGATGAAGTTGTACCGTACGCCGAATTCGCTCCAGAAAAACCATTCGGAAACGGCGTTCAGGATAATGCCGCCCGTGTAAAGTCCCGTCAGAACGGCGAGCCAGGTGCGGCTCCATCCCGGACGTATTTGGGGAAGGAACAGTCTGAGTCCGAAACTCACGGCCCAGAAGCCGAAGAGGATCGAGGCGATCAGGGGTACCACGCTGCCGTATTCGTCGAAGATCGTATTGAAGAACGTGACGTAAATCCATGCGACCGAAAGGATGCCGAAGAGGATGTAGCCCAGCGGCCGGGCGTATTTGCCCGGGGCGATGCTCAGGGCGAAGAGCCACAGTACGGCGAATCCGATCGTAAGGGCGCACCAGTCGTTTACGGCGCCCAACAGGAAGATTTTCAGCCATTGGCCGAAAGTGAACGAGATGTCGGAGGTCTGTTCGTTGAACAGCAGAACGATACGCAGCAGCGTGCCGACGGCTACTTGCAGCAGAACGAGTTTGAGGTAGATTCTCGAGATGAGTTTGATGCCGGATTGCATGGAGTTTGCTTGTTAAATCGGCACAAATATATATATTTTAACCGCTTTTGATGCGCGGGGGCTTTCTGCGGGGCTAAAAAAACGGCCGGGCGGGAAGGATTTGCATTTTTTTTGTAATTTTGCATAATTATTTCGCATACAATGGCAGAGAAAGATAAAGAACTTATAGAAAATATCGAGAAGCAGGAGTACAAGTACGGTTTCACTTCGGATATCGAAACCGAAACCATTCCGCGCGGCCTCAATGAGGAGGTGGTGCGCCTGATCTCGACCAAGAAGGGCGAGCCGGAGTGGATGACCGAGCGCCGCCTGAAGGCTTACCGTCACTGGCTGAATATGGTGCCTCCCACGTGGGCGCATCTGACGATCCCTCCGATCGACTTCCAGGACGTCATCTATTATGCGGCGCCGAAGCCCTCCAAGAAACTCGCGTCGATGGACGAAGTCGATCCCGAACTCAAACGCACGTTCGACAAGCTGGGTATTCCGCTCGAGGAACAGATGGCGCTGGCGGGTGTCGCCGTCGATGCCGTAATGGACTCCGTATCGGTCAAGACGACCTTCAAGGAGACGCTGGCCGAAAAGGGAATCATCTTTTGTTCGATGTCCGAAGCGATCCGGGACTATCCGGAGTTGATTCAGAAATATCTGGGAAGCGTGGTCCCCTATACCGATAATTTTTATGCGGCGCTCAACGCGGCGGTCTTTTCCGACGGTTCGTTTTGTTACATTCCCAAAGGCGTGCGTTGCCCGATGGAGCTTTCGACCTATTTCCGCATCAATGCGGCGGGTACGGGCCAGTTCGAGCGGACGCTGATCGTGGCCGACGAAGGGGCTTATGTCAGCTATCTGGAGGGGTGCACGGCGCCCCGCCGGGACGAGAACCAGTTGCATGCCGCCGTGGTCGAAATCGTCGTCGAGAAGGATGCCGAGGTGAAGTATTCCACCGTCCAGAACTGGTATCCGGGCGACAAGGAGGGAAAGGGAGGCGTCTATAATTTCGTGACCAAACGCGGAATTTGCCGCGAAAACGCCCGTCTGTCGTGGACGCAGGTCGAAACCGGTTCGGCTATCACCTGGAAATACCCGAGCTGTATTCTGGCGGGCGACAATTCGGTCGGAGAGTTCTATTCGGTGGCGATGACCAACCATTTCCAGCAGGCCGATACCGGTACCAAGATGATCCACGTGGGGCGTAATACCCGCAGCCGCATCGTATCGAAGGGTATTTCGGCCGGTCGCAGCGAGAACTCCTACCGGGGGCTGGTGCGCGTGGCGAAGGCGGCCGAAAATGCCCGCAACTATTCGCAATGCGATTCGCTGCTGATCGGCGACAAGTGCGGAGCACATACTTTTCCAGTGATCGAAAGTGGCAATCCGACGGCAGTGGTCGAGCACGAGGCGACGACCTCGAAAATCTCCGAGGAACAGCTTTTTTATTGCAACCAGCGGGGGCTTACGACCGAGGATGCCGTGGGGCTGATCGTCAACGGTTATGCCAGGGAGGTGCTCAACAAACTGCCGATGGAGTTCGCCGTCGAAGCCCAGAAGTTGCTGGCCATCAGTTTGGAAGGTTCGGTAGGGTAGTTTGTCGGAAGAATTTCCGCCGGTTTCCGGGTAGAAACGGAGTCGGCGGTGCGTTTATGAATGTAAAAAAAGTAAAATAGATATGCTTTCAGTCAAGAATTTACGGGCGCAAGTCGCCGGAAAAGAGATATTGAAGGGCATCGATCTCGAGGTGAAGGCCGGCGAGGTGCATGCCATCATGGGACCGAACGGCTCGGGAAAGAGCACGCTGGCTTCGGTGCTGGCCGGGAACGAGAAATTCACGGTCACGGGCGGCGAGGCGACCTTCCTGGGGCAGGATCTGCTGTCGCTGCCCATCGAGGAGCGTGCCTGCATGGGGCTGTTCCTCGGATTTCAGTACCCGGTGGAGATTCCGGGCGTGTCGATGGCCAACTTTATGAAGATGGCCGTGAACGAACAGCGCAAGTTCCGGGGTGAGAAACCGCTTGCGCCGGCCGAGTTTCTGAAGCTGGTGCGGGAGAAGAGCGCCATCGTGGAACTGGACTCCAAATTGATTTCCCGTTCGGTGAACGAAGGGTTCTCGGGCGGCGAGAAGAAGAAGAACGAGATCTTCCAGATGGCGATGCTCGAACCGAAGCTGGCGATTCTCGATGAAACGGACAGCGGTTTGGACATCGATGCGCTGCGCATCGTCGGTACGGGCGTCACCAAGTTGCACCGGTCGGACAATGCGACGATCGTCATCACCCACTACCAGCGTCTGCTGGATTACATCGTGCCCGACTTCGTGCATGTGCTCTACAAGGGGCGCATCATCTATTCGGGCGACCGTTCGCTGGCGCTCAAATTGGAGAAAGAGGGGTACGACTGGCTTATCAACGATTATAAGGAGTAGCCATGGAGTGGACCGATATTTTCAGCGGCCCGGCTTTCGAGCCGGTCAAGAGCCGCGAACTGCACCTCGGAAAGGATTGCGACCTGTCGCGTCCGCTGGTGGTGCGGGATACCGATAAACTGACCGTCGAGGTCGCGGGCGGAGCCGCGCTCCGGCTGGTCGTGCTGCATACGAAACCCTGTCAGGCAGAGGTTCGTATCAAGCTGCTCGAAGGGGCGGATGCGGAGCTTGTCCAGCTTTTCTCGGCCGAGGCATTCGTCGATTTTCAGGTCGAGCAGGCCGCCGGGAGCAAGTTTCGCATGACGGCGTGCCAGTTTACCAGTGCGAATGTGCGTTACCGGTTCGATCTGAACGGACGGGAGGCTTCCAATGAGCTGGACGTGCTGTTTCTCGCGTTGGAGCAGGATCACTGCGTGGTCGATCTGCGTACCAACCATCTGGTCCCGGACTGTACGAGCC
>CECJ01009118.1_pt1 | contig 38596 bp, 28 predicted proteins | sample 557621 | NCBI WGS metagenome assembly CECJ01 (sample SAMEA3182052, study PRJEB8094) | gut metagenome | biome: human; feature: gut; material: Stool; isolation source: human stools | place: Canada | collected 2012-03-21
ATGGCTTTTCCTTCGGCAGCCACATCCATGATTGTTACCTTCTCCAATAAGGGAAGCTCTTTTTTCTTTCTTGCCACTTTTACACCAGTCTAATAATTACTTTGCAAAAGTAGGTATTTTTTTTGGAAAAAATTCGGGTATACAGAATTATTCCGGATTGTAATGTCGAAATTGCATTTTGATAGAAAGTTTTTTCGCAAAAAGTTTTCAAGTTTGCGAAATATCCTTAGATTTGCGAACAGAAAAAAGTCATAATGTAACTTTAAACACAATATTATGGATAAAAAAAGAGTTTATACCTTTGGTAATGGTCAGGCAGAAGGAAAGGCTGACATGAAGAATTTGCTCGGTGGTAAGGGAGCCAACCTTGCTGAAATGAATTTAATCGGAATTCCTGTCCCTCCCGGATTCACAATAACTACAGATGTTTGTACGGAATACAATACGTTAGGACGTGATAAAGTGGTTGAGTTGCTGAAAGATGAAGTTGTAAAAGCGATCGCTCATGTGGAAGCGTTGATGAAATCTAAATTCGGTGATGTTGAAAATCCTTTGTTGGTATCTGTACGTTCCGGTGCACGCGCATCTATGCCGGGTATGATGGATACGATCCTGAACCTCGGATTGAATGATGAAGTGGTGGAAGGTATTATCCGTAAAACGGGTAATGCACGTTTTGCATGGGACTCTTATCGTCGTTTTGTACAGATGTACGGTGACGTTGTGTTGGGCATGAAGCCTACCAATAAAGATGATATTGACCCGTTCGAAGCTATCATCGAAGAGGTGAAGAAAGCGAAAGGGGTAGAACTGGATAACGAGTTGAAAGTGGAAGACTTGCAGGAACTCGTAAAGAAATTCAAGGCCGCTGTAAAAGAACAGACCGGAAAAGATTTCCCGACTTGTGCATACGAACAACTTTGGGGAGCTATCTGTGCTGTATTTGATTCATGGATGAATGAACGCGCTATTCTTTATCGTAAGATGGAAGGTATACCTGATGAATGGGGTACAGCTGTCAATGTACAGGCTATGGTGTTCGGTAATATGGGTGATACATCGGCTACAGGTGTTTGTTTCTCACGAGATGCCGGTACAGGCGAAGATCTTTTCAATGGTGAATACCTGATTAACGCACAAGGTGAAGATGTAGTGGCAGGTATCCGTACTCCACAGCAGATCACTAAGATTGGTTCTCAACGTTGGGCTGTATTGGCTGGCATTACCGAAGATGTTCGTGCTGCTAAATTCCCTTCAATGGAAGAAGCAATGCCGGAAATCTATAAAGAACTGGATGCTCTTCAGACTAAACTGGAAAATCATTATAAAGATATGCAGGACATGGAGTTCACCGTACAGGAAGGTAAACTCTGGTTCCTCCAGACACGTAACGGTAAGCGTACAGGTGCTGCCATGGTAAAGATTGCTATGGACTTGCTCCGTCAGGGTATGATTGACGAAAAGACTGCTTTGATGCGCGTGGAACCGAATAAACTTGATGAATTGCTCCACCCTGTATTCGATAAGGATGCTTTGAAGAAAGCCAAAGTGTTGACCCGTGGTCTTCCGGCTTCTCCGGGTGCTGCAACCGGTCAGATCGTATTCTTTGCTGATGACGCTGCCGAATGGCATGCTGCCGGTAAACGTGTGGTGATGGTGCGTATCGAAACTTCTCCAGAAGACTTGGCCGGTATGGCAGTGGCCGAAGGTATTCTTACGGCTCGTGGAGGTATGACTTCTCACGCGGCTGTTGTGGCTCGTGGTATGGGTAAATGCTGCGTATCGGGTGCAGGTGCATTGAACATTGATTATAAAAACCGTACGGTAGAGATTGATGGTGTGTTGCTGAAAGAAGGTGACTATATCTCTTTGAACGGAAGTACAGGTGTAGTATATAATGGTAAGGTAGAAACGAAAGCTGCAGAGCTTTCCGGCGACTTTGCCGAATTGATGACACTGGCTGATAAATATACTCGTTTGCAGGTACGTACCAATGCGGACACTCCTCATGATGCGGAAGTTGCACGTAACTTCGGTGCAGTAGGTATCGGCCTTTGCCGTACAGAACACATGTTCTTCGAAGGCGAAAAGATCAAAGCAATGCGTGAAATGATCCTGGCGGAAAATGCAGAAGGACGTCGGAAAGCATTGGCTAAGATTCTTCCATATCAACAAGAAGACTTCAAAGGTATCTTTAAAGCAATGGCTGGTTGCCCGGTAACCGTTCGTTTGCTTGATCCTCCTTTGCATGAGTTCGTTCCTCACGATTTGAAGGGACAGCAAGAAATGGCGGATACGATGGGTGTAAGCCTGCAATATATCCAGCAACGTGTAGAATCACTGTGTGAACATAACCCGATGTTGGGTCACCGTGGTTGCCGTTTAGGAAATACTTATCCTGAAATTACTCAAATGCAGACACGTGCAATTTTGGGTGCTGCATTGGAACTGAAGAAAGAAGGAGTGGAAACTCATCCGGAAATCATGGTTCCGTTAACCGGTATCTTGTATGAATTCAAGGAGCAGGAAAATGTGATTCGCTCGGAAGCTAAGAAATTGTTTGAGGAAGTAGGAGATAGTATTGACTTCAAAGTAGGTACAATGATTGAAATCCCGCGTGCTGCTTTGACTGCCGACCGTATTGCTTCTTCTGCCGAGTTCTTCTCATTCGGTACAAATGACTTGACACAGATGACCTTCGGTTATTCTCGTGATGATATAGCTTCTTTCCTTCCTGTTTATCTGGAAAAGAAGATTTTGAAAGTAGACCCGTTCCAGGTTCTCGACCAGAATGGTGTGGGACAGCTGGTACGTATGGCTACAGAAAAAGGCCGTGCTATCCGTCCGGATTTGAAATGTGGTATCTGTGGTGAACATGGTGGTGAACCTTCTTCTGTGAAGTTCTGTCACCGGGTAGGTTTGAATTACGTTAGTTGTTCTCCATTTAGAGTGCCGATTGCCAGACTGGCGGCCGCTCAGGCAGCGATAGAAGGATAGTCAAATACGCTGGTTAGGTACTTAACTATCTGATAAATAGGCTGTAAATACTTGTGAAAGTATTTGCAGTCTATTTTATTTTAGATTATCATTGATTTTTAGTTGGGATTAATAGTATTTCTCTATTCCGCCAAATCCTGTGATCTTTTTATTTTCTTTCGTTTTATTGATAAAGTTGTTTAATCGCTTTTCAAATTCTTCAGGTCGTTTTCTGGCTGCTTCAATGTATGCAATTCGGATACGTTTATATGCGTCGGAAAAATGGAGATAATTTTCCCATATTGTCTTATCTTCCTTCAATCTTTCAATTATATCATTGGGGAAAATGAAAGGATCAGATAATACATTTCGTATTTTATCCTCAAATTTGGGGTGTATCATTTTATTTTCCAATAGCCACTTAAGTCTTTCTTTGTTAGCTTGCGAATAGGTACTTTTAGGGTTTCTGGGTGTGAAATGCTGAATTTTATGTTCTTTGTCGAGCGATTTTATCGTACTGTCAATCCACTCGAAACAAAGAGCTTCTTCAACAGCGTCGTTGTATGTGATACTTTTTTCGCCTGAAGACTTGCTGGGAAATACAAACCAAACTTCATTGGCAGTCTCAAAGTTGTCATTCAACCACTTTCGCCAATCTTTTCTGTTCTCGAAATACTTTATTTCTATTGACATACCCAATCGTTTAAACTAACTGTTTTATTGCCTTTACTTTCATAATAACGAAGCATTTTACACTATACAATGTCAGTCAAACGCGTCTGTGTCTGATGGCTGAAAGGCTTACCACCCGTCAAAGATACTAAATCTTAAAGAAACAGTCCTCATTACTTCTTAAATCCTTTGGCTTATTATGGTATGACAACACTCACTACATGCAATATATTTGAATAAGAATCGATAGCAAGAATTTTGTGTTGCTATATAATATGATGTACAGAGTCTCCGTTAAACATTTATTTGGTGTTTATTATAAAAAACTAACTAAATGTTTGTTTGTTCATAAAAACTGCTTTACATTTGCACCCAGAAATCAATCGACCGAATTGGGGTCTAACGTTTAATTTAAAAAACAAAGAAAATGAAAAAGGGTTTATTATTGGTAGTTGTGATGTTAGCAACTATCGCTGTAAAAGCACAAGACATTTACGTAGGCGGATCTTTGAACGTTTGGCGTAACAGCACAGGCAACACTACTTCTTTTAAAATTGCTCCGGAAATCGGATACAACTTTAATGAAACATGGGCGCTGGGTGCTGAATTAGCGTATGGACATGAGTATGCAAACAAAGTTTCTATGAATTCATTTGACTTTGCTCCGTATATCCGTTTCTCTTATTATGAAAGTGGTATTGTGCGTTTATTCTTAGATGGAACCGCTTCAATCGGTTTTGATAAAGTGAAAGATGGAGATACTTTTAAAAGAGGTCAAGTCGGTTTGAGACCGGGAATCGCAGTTAAGTTGAATGACAATTTCTCTTTTATAGCTAAGTATGGTTTCTTGGGTTATCGGAGAAATATGGATTATGATGAGGATTATGCTCCTATTAAGCATTCATTCGGACTTAATCTTACTAGCGAAGACCTTTCAATTGGTTTCCACTACGCATTCTGATAAGAAGAAAAGTAATTCAACAAAATAGGAAAGGGAGTTCTCAAAAATAGGGAATTCCCTTTTTTTATGTATAATCTCTATAAATTACGCACTTGTTAACGAAAAAGTTGTTTAATACAAATTACAGTTATACATTTGTATTATTAAACAATGAGGTCAATAAAAACCTTTAGTATTAATTTAAAACTTTAAAATTATGAAGAAGAGTGTTTTGTTTGTTTTATTTGCGCTGATTTCAGTAGCAGGTTTTTCTCAAATTACAGGTTGGAATGCCAAGGTAGGGATGAACTTTAGTAATTATACAGGTGACCTTGATCTGAATGCAAAAGTTGGCTTTAAGCTTGGAGGAGGTTTTGAATATGCTTTTAATGATACATGGTCATTGCAGCCTTCATTATTCCTGACTAGTAAAGGTGCAAAGAAAGATGGAAATAGCATTAATGCAATGTATTTGGAATTACCGGTAATGGCTGCTGCACGTTTTAATGTTGCAGATAATACGAATCTTGTAGTTAATGCAGGTCCTTATTTTGCTTGTGGTATTGCTGGTAAGCAAAAAATTGATTTAGGAAATAACACAGAACGTAAAGTTGATACTTTTGGTGATGATGCTTTGAAGCGTTTTGATGCAGGTCTTGGCGTAGGAGTTGCATTGGAATTTGGTAGAATCATTGCAGGTTTGGATGGTCAATTCGGTTTGGTTGATGTGCAGAAATTTGGTAATCCTAAAAACATGAACTTTTCTATTGTTGTAGGATATAAGTTCTGATAAGAAAACACTGAAAAAATAGAGAGCCGTTGCAGAAGGTAATTCGCAACGGCTTTTTTAATATTTCATGATTGGGAAAAACACTTCTCTTATTGGATAAAATGAGGAAGCATAACCAGTTAGTTTTATGATCGGCTATATTTATTAATCTGATAGTTTCTTCAGCTTTTTGAAATGCTCGATTACGGCTAAATAATTTTGGTCCTGACAAGCGTCGAATCTATTCCAGAGATCTCCTAAGACGACAGCCCCTCCGAAACCGAAATCCTTAATCTCCAATAAATTGTCTTCATTGATACCTCCCAATGCCATCACTTTCGAGTCGATAATCTTGGCTCTTTGTGCTTCGCGTAACTCTTCGGCAGTGTATGTTGAATAGTAATTCACTTTAGAGATACTGTCATAGATAGGGCTCATAAAAACATAGTCGTAAAAGTGCTTTCTGTTTTTTACCTCCTCCACTGAATGGCAGGAACAACTGATATGACCATAATAATCATGCGGTTCTTTGGGGTTACGCGCATTCAGGTGAATTCCCATCAGGTTGAATTCTTCTTTTAGATAAAAATGCTCATGTGTAACGATGCGACGGTGATATTTATCCGGAATAAGTGTCAATAGCCGTTCCGAATACATAGCCGGAGTCTCCGGCTTTCTAAGATGTAGGACATCCAGCCCCTCTTCGAAAAGAGCGGTAATAATCTTATCTTCTTCGACGAAGAAAGTAGGGGTGGTAACTACAATTAGTTTCATTTCTTTTGTTAAAATTGGATTGTTTAGCAAAGTTACTAATTAACTATGTCAGAAACCAACCTTTATAGTGAAAATTTGTTAGATTGCAGTGTCCGCAGGTCAATTGTCCATAGTTCGCCGGCTAAAACATCACCAAAGCCACAGATTATTTTCAATACTTCCGTAGCTTCAATGCTCCCTACAATGGCAGGAGTAACCCCCATCACTCCTTTGGGCGGAGGAGGCATCCGTTGCATTTCTTCTTCATCGGGATAAAGATCCCGGTAGTTTTTCTTTTGATTTCCGTAGTTGAATACAGAAACCTGTCCTTCAAAACCGCAGATAGCACCATATACGTAGGGCTTTTTCTGTTCAATGCAAATGTCGTTAATCAGGTAACGGGTGGCAAAGTTGTCGCAGCCATCCACCACTATATCATATTCCTGAATGATATCATACGCATTGTCTTTCGTCAGCCGGGCAGCGTAGGGGTGTATTTCGATCTCACTGTTAAGAGCGGAGAGCCGTTCCGCAGCACAGATAGCTTTTGGTTTACCTAACTCCTTTTCGGAATAGAGCACTTGTCGTTGTAGGTTGGTGACGCTTACTAAGTCATCATCTACCAGCCCCAGGCATCCCACACCAGCACCTGCCAGGTAGAGGGCGATGGGAGAGCCCAGCCCTCCCACGCCTACAATAAGCACTTTGGCTTCCTGCAGTTTCTTCTGCCCTTCTTCTCCGACTTCGGGAAGTATAATTTGTCTGTCGTATCGCATCTGTTTATCTTTTAAAATCAAAAGACTGATCCCAATCTTTCCAGACGGGTTCACGACCCAGTTTTTTCAAATCACGTTCCACTTCAACCGCCTTTCGCTCATCACTTACGTGAAATTGTTCCAGGGTTTGAGGATAACTGAAATAGCCTCCCGGTTCAGTTTTACTTTCCGCACTCATGGTGGTTACGCCAAGTGTTGCCATGTGGTTTCGGATTTCTGCGCTCTCACGGGTAGAATAAGAGATATCTACATCATGGTCGAAGATTCGCATGGCGAATGTAAGTTGGGCGAGTTCCCGGTCATTCATAACTACATTCGGCTGGAATCCGCCGTTTTCAGACGGGCGCATACGCGGGAAGTTTACGCTATATTTCGTTTTCCAGTAATGCTTCTGTAAATAACGCAGATGATAAGCCATCATCGTTACGTCGGTTCGCCATTCCTCCAGACCGATCAGGACACCCATACCAATCTTGTGTACACCTGCCTGTCCCATGCGGTCGAAGCCGTCTACACGCCATTCGAATTTTGACTTCATGCCTCTCGGATGATACGTTTTGTAATTTGCTTTATGGTAAGTCTCTTGAAAACAGATCACTCCGTTCAGGCCATGATTGGTTAGTTCCTTGTATTCTTCCGCTTTAAGAGGCATTACTTCAATTTGCAGGTTGCTGAAATAAGGCTTTGCCAAATCCAACGCCCGAGCAATGTATGGAACACCTGCTGCGGCCGGGTTTTCACCGGTTACAAGCAGTAGATTCTCAAAAGGAGCCAACCGTTTGATGGCTTTGTATTCATTGACAATCTCTTCCTCTGTCAATATCGTTCTCTTCATCGGATTGCTGATGTGAAAACCGCAATAGACACAGGAATTGGTACATGAATTAGTCAGGTAGAGCGGTACAAACATAGAGATTATCTTACCGAACCGTTCCATTGTATATTTCTGACTAAGGCGTGCCATCACTTCCAGATAAGGAGTGGCGGCAGGTGAAATCAGCGCCATAAAGTCGTTGACATCCAGATGCTCTTTTTTACCCAACGCACGGCGTACGTCAGCATCTGTTTTGGAATAGATGGCTTTTGTCGTCTCTTCCCAGGATATTTTTTCTAATTCGTCTGAGAACATTTTATTCAATTATAAATTAAAAATTGAAAATTAAAATGAGGGGAGAGGGTAGGTCAGTGGCCCGACGTTTTGTTTCTCCCCACTCATTATTTGTTGCTTTTAGTGCTTTTCTTTAAATCGCGTGACAATCTCATTGCACAGAAATTAGGTCCGCACATCGTACAATATTCTCCGTCGATATGGTGTCCTGCACGGAAATAGGTCTGCGCCCGTTCCGGATCGAGAGACAGGTCGAACTGGTCTTTCCAGCGGAACTCATAGCGAGCTTTACTCAATGCGTTGTCGCGTACCTGTGCACCCGGGTGTCCTTTTGCCAAATCGGCGGCATGAGCGGCTATCTTGTAGGTAATAACTCCTACGCGTACGTCTTCTTTATCAGGTAAGGCAAGGTGTTCTTTCGGGGTGACATAACAAAGCATAGCCGTACCCAACCATCCGATTTGTGCGGCACCGATAGCAGAAGTGATATGGTCGTATCCGGGAGCAATATCCGTCACCAACGGGCCGAGTGTGTAGAAGGGGGCGTCATGGCATTTTTCAATCTGACGTTCCATGTTCTCTTTAATTTTATGCATCGGAACGTGTCCGGGGCCTTCAATAAATGCCTGAACATTCTTATCCCAGGCACGGAGCACCAGTTCTCCCATGGTGTCGAGTTCGGCAAACTGCGCTTCATCGTTTGCGTCGTAGATAGAACCCGGACGAAGTCCGTCACCTAATGACACGGCTACGTCATATTGTGCCAGAATATCACAGATATCGTCAAAATGATCGTATAAGAAACTTTCCTGATCGTGTACGAGGCACCATTTACTCATAATACTTCCTCCACGGCTGACAATGCCGCACAAGCGATTATCGGCAAGATGAACATTATGACGGCGAATCCCTGCATGGATGGTAAAGTAATCGACCCCTTGTTCGCATTGTTCAATCAATGTGTCCCGGTAGATTTCCCAGGTGAGGTCTTCCACTATGCCATTCACTTTTTCAAGTGCTTGATAAATAGGAACAGTGCCTACCGGTACGGGACAATTGCGGATAATCCATTCACGTGTTTCATGGATGTTTTCTCCTGTGGAAAGATCCATCAACGTGTCGCCACCCCATTTACAGCTCCACAGTGCTTTCTCCACCTCTTCATCAATGCTGGAGGTAGTAGCCGAATTTCCGATGTTCGTATTGATTTTTACAAGGAAGTTACGTCCGATAATCATCGGTTCAGCTTCCGGGTGGTTGATGTTGGCCGGTAGTACAGCACGTCCCTCCGCAATCTCCTGACGAACAAATTCGGGGGTAATGTGAGTTTTAATTCCCAGTTCCTCACAATTCATATTTTCGCGGATCGCTACGTATTCCATTTCAGGAGTGATAATTCCTCTTTTGGCATACGCCATTTGGGTGATTGCTTCCCCTTTTTTAGCACGGTAGGGCAGGGCGATGTGTTCGAAACGTAAGTGATCGAGACTTTTATCATCCCTTCTCATTTGTCCGTATTCCGAAGTAATTTCAGGCAACTGTTCCACGTCACCACGATTTACGATCCATTCTTCACGCATGCGGGGCAGTCCTTTTTTGAGGTCAATGTTCATTTCCGCATCACTGAACGGTCCGCTGGTATCATATACATATATTTCCGGATTTGGTGTTGCTATCTTTTCTTCGCCTTCAAAGCTGACACTGGGCACTTGCTCCACTTTCCGCATGGCAACGCGGATATTCGGATAAAGTTTACCGGGTAAATAGACTTTCTGCGAGCGGGGGAATTTTATTTTTTGTTCCATAGTTTATTGGTTTTAATCAAGAAAAGCCGTTAGAGGTGAACTTGCTTCTGCTACGAAGTCGACGGCTTGTAATCCTAATCCTGCTTCGTACGCCTGTCTTCCGGCTTCTGTAGCTGCTTTGAATGCTTTAGCCATTTCTACCGGATTTCCGGCAACGGCTATTGCAGTATTCACTAATACAGCGGAAGCTCCCAGTTCCATTGCTTCGGCAGCATGGCTTGGCGCGCCGATACCGGCATCCACTACCACCGGGATACCTGCCTGTTCGATAATGATTTGCAGGAATTCTTTTGTCTGCAATCCTTTGTTCGTACCGATGGGTGCACCGAGCGGCATAACGGTAGCTGCGCCTGCTTCTTCCAGCCGTTTGCAGAGTACAGGGTCAGCCTGGCAATAAGGTAACACGATAAAGCCCAGTTTCACCAGTTCTTCCGTAGCTTTCAGTGTTTCGATAGAGTCGGGGAGCAGATAGCGCGGGTCCGGATGAATTTCCAGTTTCAGCCAGTTTGTTCCAAAAGCTTCGCGAGCCAGTTGTGCGGCGAAAACAGCCTCTTCCGCGTTACGTACACCGGAGGTGTTGGGCAATAACTGAATATTCGGATGAATGATATGTTTCAGCATGTCGTCCTCTTTGTTATTCATGTCGATTCGTTTCATGGCAACAGTTACCATTTCCGTACCCGAAGCCAGAATAGCTTGTTCCATTACTTCATTGGAATTGAATTTTCCTGTTCCCAGAAAAAGACGGGAGCTAAATTCGCGTCCCGCAATTACTAACTTTTCCATTCTATATATTTTAGTTGATTATTTAAATGCTGATTTTTTGAGACAGAAGAACATAAGAACAAAAATAAAACAGTAGTTTAATAACAGTAGAAATAATTATCTAAGTGCAGCTTTTATGTTCTTTTGTTCTTCTGTCTGAATTAAAATTCCATTTATCATTTGACAAATTATAGATCACTTTCAATGATTCTACGTGTTTCTTCTACCGGATTATCTGCTCCGAGAATAGTTCCTGACAGGGCTATTCCATTTACTCCTGTATGAAGTATGGCAGGAATATCCTCAAAAGTGATTCCCCCGATAGCTACAACGGGGATTTCGATATTCGCTTCCTTCATCTGTGAAAGAATAGAAGAATAGCCCTCCAAACCCAGTACAGGGCTTAGATTCTTTTTAGTGGTAGTAAACCGGAAAGGACCAATGCCGAGATAATCGGCTCCGGCACGATAGTGCTGTACGACATCTTCGAAAGTGTTTGCAGTGCCGCCGATAATAAAGGCTTCACCAAGTATTTGGCGGGCCTGGTCGATAGGCATATCCTTTTTGCCTAGATGTACACCGTCCACTTCCAGCTTTTTGGCCAGTTCGACGTGGTCATCCAGAATCAGGATTGCTTCGTGCTCTTTGCAAAGCGGCTTCAGTTGCAGGGCTACTGCTTCCACTTCTTCGAGAAGAGCGTCTTTCATACGTAGCTGGATCCATTTGCATCCGCCTTCGAGTGCCATACGTGCCGATTCGAGGTACGAATACCGTTCGGTCTGATGCGTGATAAATTGTAGACTAATCATCTCCTTATCCTCCGCAAGCCGCTTTGATAATCACCAGGTTATCGTTCTCGTGTAGAATGAAACACTCCCATTCGGTACGGGGAATCATTTTGTTGTTTACGGCGATAGCAATGCCTTGAACCGGAAGTTCGAGCTGTGCTGTCAGTTGCGTAAGGGTAGAGTCAGGAGACATTTCCACCTCTTTGTTGTTCACTTGTACTTTCATTGTCCTATCAGAATAAATAAGTTGAAAGTAAATACAAAGAGCGTGCTTAAATGGAAAGGCGATAAGAAGAAACACAATCCCTACGTCAGTATTAACTGCCTCAGGTTCCTAGGGTATAATCTCAGCCCCTCATGGGGCACCCCTTTGTCTTTACGGGAGCAAAGTAAGCGAAAAAGAAACAGAAAAACACTAAATCAGTCGATTTTTTTTCATTTTTCTGTTGATTCCTGTTTTTTGATAGGATGAGAAAAGATAAATCGGGCACCATTTTTGTAGCTTTTGTCAATCCAGATATCACCTCCCATATATTGGATGGTCAGTTTGCAGATAGCCAGTCCCAACCCTGTACCTTGCACGAATTCATTCAGCTTTTCGAAACGTTGGAATACGAGTTCCTGTTTATCTTCGGGGATTCCCGTGCCGGTATCTGTCACCGAGAATAGCATACATTGCTTTTCTTCGTCCACTTCATAATCCAGCGTGATACTTCCTCCGGCAGGAGTGAATTTCAAGGCATTATTCAGCAGGTTGATAATAATCTGTTGCAGACGCAACGGGTCCGTGTAGAGCATGTAAGGCTCCTTAGGCATTTGGAGTTTGATGTCTACATCCACTGTCTTGTTCCGGTTGGTGAGAGTAATCATATTCTGGCAATGGTTCACCAGCTCGCACCATTCATAGTTGAATTGCAGCTTTCCTGATTCCAGGCGTGATATATCCAGTACATCGCTAATCAGTTGGAGCAATAAATTGGAATTAGTCTGGACGATATCCGCATATTCTTTCAATTCATCATTCTGCTCTACCGAACCGATAATCAGGCTGGAGAAACCGACAATTGCATTTAAAGGTGTCCGTATCTCATGGCTCATATTCGAGACAAAAGCACTTTTTAATTGATTAGCTTCTTCGGCGCGCTCTTTGGCGTCACGTAATTCGATTTCAGACTCTTCCAGTTTCTCTTTATCTTCCCGCAATTGTTGCGTGGTTCTTTCAAGGTGATTTTTCAGGATTTTCGTCCGGTAATAGTAATACAGGGAAATCATCAGACTTCCTACTAATACGAGGAAGATAATCAGGATAAATTGCACTTCTGTCTTGTAGGCTACAAAGAAGGGGATAGGCTGATTGATAACCATTGAGTTGACAGGCAACTTCTTGTTTTCAAATCCCCATTCCTTTAGTTTCTTCGCGTCAAATTTATATCGGTTGGGTAAGACATTGATGCTGCTGATACCCGTTTCCTTCTGGTCTAAAAAGCGGTAAGCATATTCTCCCATATTTTTTCCCACTCCTTCATATTGCGGGACATATCCTCCGATGGCCCAATAGCCTATTGCGGTGGAAGTCATACTGAACACAGGCAGGAGTGGATTGGCTTTGGAAAAAGCATAAACGGAGTTGTTCATGTAAGTGATCCCCCGGCTGTCAATTCTCCAGATACCAAGAAGCATTGCTGTGTTTCTGGGAAGATTACGCAATTGATTGGCAGCCATATCGAGTGTGTGGATGCGACCGTCAATATAGGTGATGGATAACTGCGGGAAATGTTGCAGGTTTTTCTTGAACCATGCCAGTTCGGCAAGTCCGTTATAGGTATTATCCGATACAAATACCAGGTGCTCTGTGTCCGGGTAGAAATCCTGTATCATTTCGATATCTTTGCTGATGTTATATTCGTATGTATCACAGTATTTTACGTTGTACTCCTTCATTCGTTCCGTTAAGTTGATACTTACAGGATTATAGTTCCTCATATCGATTGAATCCTCCGGAATACGGATGCCGTTGCGTGATGCCATTGCGCAGAAAACAGGAAGCTGTTTATATTTCTCATCTTCAAGATGAAGGAAACTGCTCCATGCTTCACCACCCAAAAGAATCACTAATTTAGCTTTCGGATGTTTGTCTAAAATATCGGTTAATGTTTTTTTCCATTGGTGCGCCTGCGTTAAATCCGTCGCATTCATGTTTTCTACAATGGTCGAGTATCTTCCTCCCAATTGGGTGTAGGTTTCTATAAATGTGCTGATGTTATCGTAGGTATATTTAGTGTCAGAATTGTATGAGGTAATGAACAGGATCTCTTCCTCTGGTTCTTCTGTGGCGGCAGCGTTGCAGAAAAGGGGGAAGAAAAGGAGTACAGCAATGGAGACAATAAATCGTATTTTTTTTCTTTTATACAGTATCATAATTGTTTGTTATGTTGTTTTATGAGTTGCAAAAATACAACTAATGCATCTGATATACAATAAAAGTCTGTTTCTTTTTAATCTGTAAAAAAGGTCGCTGTGAAAAACACAACGACCTTTTCCATAAGTATAGTTTAGCTTGTAAATTTGATTACATTCTTTTTTCAACCACATCCCAGTCGATGATATCCCACAGGGCGTTTACGTGGTCGGCACGGCGGTTCTGGTAATCCAGATAATAGGAGTGTTCCCAAACGTCAAATCCAAGAAGTGGTTTCAAACCGGCACGTACCGGATTGCTGCCGTTCCCCTCTTTAGTGATTTTCAGTTTACCGTCTTTATCTACGGATAGCCAAGCCCATCCTGAACCAAACAATCCGACTGCTGCTGCATTGAATTCTTTCTTGAAGTTTTCAAAGCTGCCAAAGTCACGTTTGATGGCTTCTCCCAGTTTACCGGCCGGCTCCTTCTTTGAAGGTTTCGGGGCAAATTGCAGGAAGTACAGGTTGTGGTTCAATACTTGTCCGGCGTTATTGAATATAGCTCCATCCGGTGCGGCTGCAACGATTTCTTCTACCGTTTTACCTTCATATTCTGTTCCGGGCACGAGGCTATTCAGATTATTTACATACGTTTGTAGATGTTTTCCGTAATGGAAATCTATTGTTTGCTGACTGATTACAGGTTCCAACGCATTGTTAGCGTAAGGAAGTTTAGGCATTTCGTAAGTCATGGTCATCATAATTAAAGACATTAATATAGTATTCATAATGTTACAAGTTTTAATTGGCTTGTTATACTATAATAACAGAAGCCCTTTGCAAAATGTTCACAGCATCTTACTTTATTTGTAAATGTACTGTATGCGTTCCACTTCTTTCGGATGCTCACGGTCGGTCCGGCAGATCCATTGGCCCGTATTATCATATTCATAATAAGAATTGCTATCGATCTGGTTTCCGTATTTATCGTACAGGCAGGTCAGGCATCCCGATGTTTTCTGGTTATTGCCTAAAATCCGTTGGTAAACGATTTGTGTCAGATAACCGTATTTATCGTATTCATAAGCATCTTTTTGTGAAATAATCTGATCCGAAGAATTGGCAAAAAGCAGGTTTTGATGTTGGGATGAAATCAATCTGCCTTTATCATCATATTTGTTTGCGGTGTACGCCTGAAGTTCTCCATTCTTATTATACTCTTTGGTTTCGGTCAATAACCCCTGTTTATTATAGGAACTTATGATGACTCTTCCATCTGTATACTTGAGCGAATCACTCTCGATACTTCCGTCCGTACCGATACGGCGTGTCCGTCGGTAGAGATCCGTTTTGGTTTTCGGATTCGTTTGCACTTCAAAGATGCAGTGACCTTGCGGATCGTATAATCTGTTCGTTTGTATTTCATTGCTTGGCTGACCGTTCTTTACGGTAAGCGACAATGTAGAAATGAGCTGTCCCTTATCGTCATACGAATAAGTGGTCGAGGTATTTCCCGTACTGTCATTTTCCGCAGACTTAATCAATCGTCCTCCATTATAGTATTTCACAGAAGTAGGAGTGGATATGATTGTTTGCAGAATAAACGGTGTCCGTAGTGCATTGGCCTGGTCACGAAATTCCTTGTATCTGTGTGTGCAAAGAAAATCCTGCAGCATACTCAAAGATTCGGAATTAACAATGGCAGCTTTTAAAAGCTCAAAATCAGCTTTTTCACTAAGATATTCAAGGTCGTCCAGATGAGTACGTGCTATGGAAGTCAGGTAAGGTGATTGCTTATACTCGTCAATAATCTGCCGGATGGCTGTTGCGTTTCCTTTCTCCCGGAGGCTGTCGATTCCTTGAAACAGAAAATCATCGTATAACGCGCGAACTTCCGGAAGGAATGGACGCGTGTCTTTATCCGTGAAGAATTTCTGCATGTTGGCGTTATCAAAAAATGCCTTGAAATTCGCTGATGTCGGATTACTCTTTACAATCTGGTAAAGCCGTTTGTTTTCCGCAGTGTTGATTTGAGAGATAAATTTGCCGTTCGGATATTCCGTGATGTACGTTTGATAAATATTCAGCGTAGGTGTTTTCAGCATACCTTCCAGTAAAGCCATTTCACGGATGTCCCGTACCTTTTGCAAGATGGTAGAATCTCCCGGATAACCGCTTGACTGGATACTGTCCATCAACGTCTTGCTAAAAGGAATTTGATCTTTCGAAGCATCCAGAATGGAGATAACGGCCAGTTCTGCTTTGTTTTGTACGTTGGAAAGTTGTATTTTCTCTTCTTCACAGATATTGGGAAAATAAGCTTTCGTTGCCCTTTCGTAGCATCCGAAATAGTTGGTGGCAGCCTGTTCGCTTTGCTCGTTCCACAATCCGTTGAGCACATCCAATAATGCCAGTTCCTCGGCATAATAGGTTTGTGTCTCGTCATCTATCTTATCACGGTTTTTCTGCCATTTGTCGGCGTCATTATCGTTCAGATACTTTAGCAGCTTTTCCAGGCGGCTCTGCTTTTGTGCCATTGCCTGTGGAATGCAGGCGACCAGAAACAAACTCAAAATAATCGATAAAAATATACTTCTTTTCATTGCTTTTTGGTGTTAGGTTAAAATAGTTAGTGATGAAAATTCATAAAAATACCTTCATTCTCGAATGAATATTATACTTTTGTATTGAGAACAAATTTGAATGCCAAGGGTTTGTTAAAAATCCACATTGTTTTTATAATGCTGTTATGAATACCAATTATATAGATGAATTGAACGAGAGTCAGTGTGCTGCAGTGACTTATAATGACGGTCCTTCGCTGGTGATAGCCGGTGCAGGTTCGGGGAAGACGCGTGTATTGACTTATAAAATCGCTTACTTGCTGGAACAGGAGAACGGCTACAATCCGTGGAATATCCTTGCACTGACCTTTACGAATAAGGCGGCGCGCGAGATGAAAGAGCGTATTGCCCGTCAGGTAGGTATGGAACGGGCACGTTATTTGTGGATGGGGACTTTCCATTCCATCTTCTCACGGATTCTTCGTGCCGAAGCAACATTTATCGGGTTCACTTCCCAGTTCACCATCTATGATACGGCTGATAGTAAGAGTCTGCTCCGTTCCATCATCAAAGAGATGGGATTGGACGAGAAAACTTATAAACCGGGAGTAGTGCAGGCACGCATCTCCAATGCCAAAAACCATTTGGTCACTCCTACGGGATACGCTGCCAATAAAGAGGCTTACGAAGGAGATATGGCTGCCAAGATGCCTGCTATCCGTGATATCTATACTCGTTATTGGGACAGATGCCGTCAGGCGGGAGCGATGGATTTTGATGATTTATTGGTATATACCTATATTCTGTTTCGTGACTTTCCGGAAGTGCTGGCACGTTATCGCGATCAGTTCCGTTATGTATTGGTGGACGAGTATCAGGATACGAATTATGCGCAGCATAGCATTGTTCTACAACTGACTAAAGAAAATCAACGGGTCTGTGTAGTGGGAGACGATGCGCAAAGTATCTATTCTTTCCGTGGGGCGGATATTGACAATATTCTCTATTTTACAAAAATCTACCCCAATACGAAAGTTTTTAAACTGGAGCAGAATTATCGTTCCACACAAACCATTGTTTGTGCTGCCAATAGCTTGATTGAGAAGAATGAACGCCAGATACGGAAAGCCGTGTTTTCGGAGAAAGAAAAGGGGGAACCTATCGGCGTATTTCAGGCGTATAGCGATGTGGAAGAGGGAGATATTGTAGCTAATAAGATTGCAGAGCTACGACGGGAGTATCGCTACGGATATGCTGATTTTGCCATCCTGTATCGTACGAATGCACAAAGCCGTATTTTTGAAGAGGCTCTTCGGAAACGGAGTATACCTTATAAGATTTACGGAGGACTTTCGTTCTACCAGCGAAAAGAGATAAAAGATGTGATTGCTTATTTCCGTTTGGTAGTGAATCCGAATGATGAAGAAGCATTCAAGCGAATCATTAATTATCCGGCTCGTGGTATTGGAGATACGACAGTCGGGAAGATTATATCGGCGGCTACCGATCATGGCGTAAGTCTTTGGGCGGCACTCTGTGAACCATTGAGTTACGGACTGGATATAAATAAAGGAACGCATGCAAAACTGCAAGGCTTTCGTGAATTGATAGAAGGTTTCATTGTCGATCAGGCAGATAAGAACGCTTATGAAATAGGAACGAATATCATCCGTCAGTCCGGCATTATCAACGATGTTTGTCAGGACACATCCCCCGAGAATCTAAGCCGTAAGGAAAATATAGAAGAGTTGGTGAATGGAATGAATGACTTCTGCGCTTTGCGGCAGGAGGAGGGTAATCCGAATGTGTCTCTTACCGATTTCCTTTCGGAGATTGCATTGCTTACCGATCAGGATTCCGACAAGGCGGATGATGGGGAAAAGATAACGTTGATGACAGTTCATTCGGCTAAAGGATTGGAGTTTAAGAATGTATTTGTGGTCGGTCTGGAAGAAAACCTGTTTCCCAGTGGGATGGTAGGAGATTCTCCCCGGGCACTGGAAGAAGAACGTCGTTTGTTCTATGTAGCTATTACTCGTGCGGAGGAACATTGTTATCTGTCTTTTGCCAAAACCCGTTTCCGTTATGGAAAGATGGAATTTGGAAGCCCCAGTCGTTTCTTGCGTGATATCGATGTTCATTACTTGCAATTGCCGCATGAGGCAGGAGTGAGCCGTGCTGTCGATGAAGGTGCAGGACGTTTCCGTAGAGAGATTGAAGGAGGATTCACCCGTTCAGCTTCTCCGTCGCGTGCCCCTTTCGGAAGTACATCTTCCGAACAACGTGAACGTCCGAAAGCACAGATCATTGCTTCCAGCGTACCGAGGAATTTGAAGAAAGTTAGTACTGTTAGCCCAAGTAGCGGTGCACAGGCAACCTCTTCCACTTCGCCATCGGTAGCAGGAGTACAGGCCGGACAGATGATAGAGCACGAACGTTTCGGATTGGGTGAAGTGATTAAAGTAGAAGGAACGGGAGACAATGCGAAAGCAACTATTCATTTTAAAAATGCGGGAGACAAACAACTATTATTACGTTTCGCTCGTTTTAAAGTGGTAGAATAAATAATAACACTAAATAGAGAGACTCATGAAGAAACAACTAACAGTAATTTTGCTTTCCGCTTTGATTGTGAGTGGATGTGCGTCGGGGCGTATGGGAAATCCGGGAGCTATCATGGCAGGTGCTTCTATCGGAGGTAGTCTGGGAAGTTCGATAGGCGGACTTATCGGAGATAATAATCATGGCTGGAGGGGCGGTTACCGTGGTTCTGCTATTGGGAATATTGTGGGAACCATTGCCGGTGCGGCTATTGGAAACGCGTTGACGGCGCCGAGGCAAGAGCAAATAGAGGAAGATGCGTATATTCCTGAAGTACGGGAAGTGCGTGTGCAAAAGTATAAGAAACAGCCGCAAGTGCAACAGCCTATTTCTCAACTGAAGTTGCGCAAGATCCGTTTTATAGATGATAATCGCAGTCATGTGATTGATGCGGGAGAAAATAGCAAGATAATCTTTGAGATTATGAATGAAGGGAGAAATCCTGTTTATAATGTAGTTCCTGTGGTAGAAACGGTGGGGAAGGTGAAGCATCTCGGCATTTCTCCTTCCGTGATGGTGGAGGAAATTCTTCCGGGTGAAGGCATCCGTTATACCGCTTCCATTCATGCAGGTGAAAAATTGAAAGACGGTGAAGTGACATTCCGTGTCGCAGTGGCGGACGAGAATGGAATGATTTGTGATTCGCAGGAATTTACCTTGCCTACACAGCGCGGAAACTAGAGTTAAAAGCCCGAAATATTCGGTTTAAATATAGTGACGGTATTTGCCTTGGATAGTGACGCTATCCTAAGCATATACCGTCACTATATTGGTGGGATAGCGTCACTATTTTAATGGCTATTAATAAGGTAGTTCTTTAGATAAGTTTATGTGAATCGAACAATGCAATTGAATGATATTGTAGGGTTTTATAATAATATTAAGTGTCATGTAATCATTTTATTTCGTATCTTTGTTCATATTTCCAATAAAAGCATTAGAGTGGTATGAAAGAGACATTTAGAAGATATCCTATCGGAATACAGAATTTTGAGGATTTACGTAATAATGATTGTGTGTATATTGATAAAACTGCATTAATTTATCATTTGACTCATACAAATAAGATTTATTTCCTTAGTCGTCCGCGTCGCTTTGGAAAAAGTCTTCTAGTCTCTACTCTTGAAGCTTATTTTTCCGGAAAGAAAGAGTTGTTCGAAGGATTGGCTATGGAACAGTTAGAGAAAGAATGGACTGTTTATCCTGTGTTGCATATTGATTTTAGTAGAACGAAATACACCACAATCGAAGATTTGCAAGAGCAATTGAATCTTTATCTAAGCGAATGGGAGAGGACTTATGGGAAAAATGAAGAAGAAACGAGCTATGCAGCCCGTTTAACCGGTTTGCTTCAACGAATCTACCAACAGACAGGAAAGCAGGCTGTTGTATTGATTGACGAATATGATGCACCTTTATTGGATAGTAATAGCGACTCTGCTTTACAAGGACAATTGCGAACTGAAATGCGGAAGTTTTTCAGTCCTCTTAAAGCGCAAGGGCAATATCTTCGTTTCTTGTTTCTGACAGGAATCAGCAAGTTCAGTCAGATGAGTATATTTAGTGAGCTGAATAACTTGCAGAATATCAGTATGAGCGATGATTATAGTGCTATTTGTGGTATTACAGAGCAAGAGTTGCTAAGTCAGATGCAACCGGATATTGAGAGGATAGCTCAAGCGAATAATGAAACCTATGAAGAAGCTTGTCGGCATTTGAAACGGCAGTATGACGGTTATCATTTCAGCAAGATTTGTGAAGATATTTACAATCCGTTCAGCCTTTTCAATGCATTTTCGCAAAGAGATTATAAGAGCTTTTGGTTTTCTACCGGCACGCCTACTTTCTTGATTGAAATGTTACAGCGAATGGACTTCAGTCTTACTCTATTGGAAAAGATGGAAGTGAAAGACGAAGATTTTGATAAAGCGACAGAGGTTATTACCGATCCGATTCCTGTACTTTATCAGAGTGGCTATTTGACTATTAAAGGATATGAACCTCTCTTTCGTACATATACATTAGGTTATCCCAACGAAGAAGTTAAGATAGGCTTTATTGAGACTCTGATCCCTTCCTATCTCAATCAACCGACACGTGAAAGTAATTTTTATGTAGTCTCTTTTGTAAGAGACCTGATGAAAGGTGATATTGAGCAGTGCCTTCTTCGTACTCGTTCTTTCTTTTCTTCTATACCTTATGATTTGGAGAATAATCAGGAAAAGCACTATCAGACTATTTTCTATTTGTTATTCCGTTTGATGGGGCAATATGTGGATGTAGAGGTTAAGAATGCTATTGGTAGGGCTGATGTGGTAATCAAGATGCCTGATGCGATTTATGTGTTTGAATTTAAGGTAGACGGAACTCCCGAAGAAGCGTTGGCACAAATTAATAGTAAACAGTATGCCATTCCTTATGAGGTAGAGCATCGCAAGGTTGTTAAAGTTGGAGTGAATTTCGATAGTACAACGCGGACTTTGGGACAGTGGAAGATAGAATATTCTTAGTAGAAAGAAATTGAAGCATATATACTTGAAATCAAACATTTTCTGCTTACCTTTGTTAGCTTGAAACAAGATAACAAGAAAGGAGACGAACTTATGTCAAGTAATTATATTCGTTTCGATTGGGCTATGAAACGTTTATTGCGTAATAAAGCCAATTTTGCAGTTCTTGAGGGCTTTCTAACTACTCTTTTGAATGAAAAGATAATCATTCGGAAGCTTTTAGAGAGTGAAAGCAATCAAGAAGATGAGTTTGATAAGTATAATCGTGTAGATATGCTTGCTGAAAACTCGAAAGGTGAACTTATTCTGATTGAAGTTCAGAATAATAATGAGTATGCTTATTTTCAACGTATGCTGTTTGGTACTTCTAAATTAGTGACCGAGTATATTAATCGTGGAGAAGGCTATTATAAGGTACGTAAAGTATATAGTGTCAATATTGTCTATTTTTCTTTGGGTAGTGGTAAAGATACCGTATATCACGGTAAAACGGAATTCCGGGGAATTCATCAGGGAGATATGCTTGAACTGACTCCTTTTCAAAAACAAACTTTTAAAGTGGATACAGTAAGTCAACTTTATCCTGAATATTATATTTTGAAAGTCAATGATTTTAATCAGGTAGCTAAAAGTCCGTTGGAAGAATGGATCTATTATCTGAATACAGGTGATATTCCTGATAGTGCGACTGCTCCAGGTTTAACAGAAGCCCGTGAACGATTAAAACTTGACAAGATGACTAAAGCGGAACTTGAGGCTTACTATCGCCATTTGGATAATATTGTAATATTAAAGGATAATATATTCACTGAACGTGCTGAAGGTCGTGTAGAGGGTCGTGTGGAAGGAATTAATGAAGGCCGTCTGGAAGAGAAAAGGGAAACTGCAAGCAATATGAAGACTCTGAATATTCCTCTTGATGTTATTTCGCAAGTCACAGGCTTGTCCATAGAAGAAATAAAGGCGTTGTAATAAACGCCTCTATATAATTGTTAGTATCCTATATCATCTTAGACATGATATAGGATTTTTTTATATATGGAAGTCTTGAAATGAGAACATACATAAAAATAGGATATCTTATGCGTTTCTCCTGCTTGAATTTAAGACAGAGTCTTGTATGCAGATAAATATGTGAGTAATTAGGGATTATGGAAATCTGTGGTGCTTTGTTTTTAGGTTATTTGGATGCTTATTGTTTGCTGTAAAGAGGTTATTTGCGGATATTCGTTTGACTATTTGATAAATACTTTCTTTTTGCTATATTTGATTTGGATGGGATATAGTGTGAAATAGCTGAAAATATACCGATAAACTCGGGTCTCACCGATGAATGTATTGTTCCTCGGTGAGGAAGGAAGCGACGCACACCGGGCAACGAGTCGTTCCTCGGTGAGGAACAAAGCTTAGTTAGCGGTAAATAATTCGTTTTTTATCCCTTATTTATGTAATATTTAGTCTGAAAACGGTATATTCTTGCATTGATTTATGCATTTATTTCTCTCTTTGCTTCATTTTTACTTTAAAATTAAACAGGTAAATCTTAAAAATAGGACAGGTGCTTTTACTATATGGGTGAAAAGGTTGATAACTTATTCTCTAACGTCCCTGCTAGAAAATCGCAGGAATATGTTTTTTGTAGTATGGTATTATCTGTCTAACTCGTCGATTGATGTAAAAAATGTTATCTTTGTGCTCGAAAAGGATATAAAATGAAACACGATGAGAACTAAAAATATTATTCTGTTAGCTGTTATTGCTTGTATTGGTGTAGTTGCATTCTTTTTTGCTTGCAAGTACTCTTATGAATCTAAGCTATCTGCGCTTAAAGAGGAGGCGAAAGAAGCTTTTATTAAGGCATTTAATCAGGAACTGAAAAGTCGGAATGTGGAAGGGGAAGGTCCTTTGATGCTTACTCTTCCGGATGTATCAAATGTGGGATTTACAGAATTACCGGATTCGGTAATCTATGCAGATTCTACAGGTGTATATAAGTTAAAGTTAGATAAGGCAAAACATTACAACAATATAACGACAGATACTAGTGTTCGTTTGCTGCATAGCGTTGCTTTTAAAGAACATCCCATTCAGCCAGATTCATTGAATCTTATTTGGAAAAAGTATTTAAACGAGTCGGGTATCTCAATGGAAGCAGCATTATATGTTTCCGTTGTAGATAGGCTTGGTGATGTGACATCAGCATCTACCTCTTATAGTGAATGGCGTAAGTTCTCAAATTTGGTGTTTATTGTTTCTATAGGCTATGCTTGTGAAATAGAGGTAATGGCTTATCTTCATTATTCCGTTTGGAATATGCTATATATGGAAATCATTTTGGGTTTATTGATATACATCGTTTGTATATATATGATTTACAAATTTATTTTATTTGTTCAAAATAAAATATTTTCTATAAGAAAGAAGGAAGTTATAGAAAAGCCTGTTATAAAAATAGTGAAAGAAATGAATGATAGTTCTTCTATACGTTCTTATAAATTACATGAAGGTTTTATATTTCATGCAGATCAAAAAGTAATAGAGTTTAATGGGCGACAAAAGTATTTGCAGCCACAGCCTAGTAAGCTATTGGAGCTTTTTCTTAGAATGGAAGAAACAGGATATGTTTTAAAAAATAGTGATATTAGTGAGAATTTGTGGTCTGATGGAAGTGCTACAAATGATCGAATTCATAAAGCGGTAGCACGTTTGCGTTCTAACATAAAAGAGTTAGATTCTTCTATTGATATAGAAAAATGTGTAGATGGGTATCAATTGGTTCTATAATCTAAAATTCTTTTAATAGCTATAAACCTCGATGAAATGGCAATTTTTAGATAATTGTAATATCTCTTTAGATTATAATTTATAGTAGGTCGGAAATGGTCAGCCACATTTTATAGCTTCTTTTTGCCAGTTTACTACCTTTGTTCACATATTAATCTTATAACAAAAAGCAATATGAGAAAACTGGTATTCTTCTTATTTTTATGTCTAATGGTGTATTTAACGGTAAAACGTCCAGCTAATCACCACGTTTCATTCAATACATTACTCAATTATAATATAGAGGCTTTAGCTGCGGGTGAAGGTACAAATATGTATAAATGTTTGGGATCAGGATCTGTAGATTGTCCGATAGCTCATGCTAAAGTTAAATATGTCTTTGGAGGATACAGCCTTGAGGAATGATATTAAGTATCTGTTTTTTTTCTTTTTATTTCTGATTTCTTGTAGTAAGAAACATAAAGAATATGCGGACAATGTATTTGCTTATTCTGAATTTCCACGAGAAAAAGAGCTAAAAGGAGAAGTCATAGAGCTTGATACAGCCCTGTTACGCTATCCATTTAGGATACGAATTGAAGAAGATAAAGCTATTGTAATGGATTTACATGGTCTTGATCATTATGGACACTTATTCCAATATCCTAGTTTTCAGTATTTATCTTCTTTTGGCAAGCGTGGTGATTCACCTACAGAAATGTTATCAATGGAGAATTTTCGTTTGCAGGATCGTGGAGTCTGGACATTGGATGCCAATAAAAGTGAATTAACTAGGTTAGACTTTTCTTCATCCGGTGATTCACTGCTTCGTGACGAAACGGTAACATTGGATGAAGATATACTTCGACCACTTGATTTTGCTATATATAATGATACAATGTTTATTATTCCTGACTATTCCGGTGAAAATCGTTTATGTCGAGTTAACCGTAATGGGAGGCTTATAGATAAGATAGGGGTTATTCCGACTATTGATGAAAAAGCATTGAAAAATGCTCGTCCAGCGTTAGCCCAAGCATGGAGGAGTTTCCTAGACTACAATCCTAACAATGGAATATTGGCGGTAGTTACCCAGTTGGGGGAGGTCCTTGAGGTTTATAATTTGAAAGATAGTACCTATGTTGTTCGTATAGGTGGGCATGGTGAACCTGAATTTACAATATCAGATGGATATGGTATACCTACGGGAATTATGGGATTTAGTGATGTACAAGTAACAGATAGTGCCATTTATGTAGTATCTCATGGAACGCCTTTTAAGGAGATTGCGAGACAAAGCGGAAAGCTTCCTGATGGAGGAAAATATATTTATGTATTTAGTTTGAAAGGAGAACCGTTATGCAAATATGTACTCGACCATTATATATATGGAATTTGGGTGGATGAAGCTACTAAAACGATCATGGCGACGGATGTAAATAGCGATCAACCGATACTAAAATTTGATTTTGGTTGAATGGCTAGTTAATAACATAATAAACAAGGAGCAGACTGATGAACTGGTTCAATCTTGTCGGATTTGCTTAAACATCATCTGCTCCTTAACCCCTAATAGAAAGGAGGTTATTCCGATGCAAACATAAGACTAAAATTTAGTGTAGCAAACTATTGCTATTCTGTTGAAAGGATAGATACAGAAAAAATGAAAGTTTATTTACTAATATAAAGAATTAAATATGAAAAGGAAATTATTAAGTATGGTAGTTGTAGCTATAGTTGCAATAGTAGCAGGATACAATGTTTATATATCACAGAATGAAACAAAATTGTCAGATTTGGCTTTGGCTAATGTAGAAGCTTTTGCATGGGGAGGAGAAACTGGTGGTCCTTACTATTTACGTCCATGTCCTACTCATGCAGGTGCAGAGTGTGGTTCTACAGTATATGATAGGGATAATCGATGTGCAAATTTAACTAATTGTTGATTATTATGTCATCTTTAAAAATCCTTTTTTTGATGTTGTGTATGACTTTGGTATCATGCACAGGACAAAGAACAGGGAAAGAGGATGATAATAATGATGGAGTTACAATAGAAGTGGAGGAAATTAAATTTCCTCCACAAGATATTTTGCAACTAAAATCATATTATATGTCTTCATCTGTTCACGTTGATTCAACGGACTACTTGATTGGTTATAATTATCGATCACATTCTTTAGACTGTATGAATCTGAAATCTAAATCAGTAACTCAGATTATATTACCAGGGGATGGTCCTGATGCTATTGTTCGTCTGTCAGGAATATATGTACAATCGTTAGATTCTGTATGGATATCTGATGAGTCAGAACGTGCTTTCTTGATTGATAGTGCGGGAACGATAAAAAGAACCATTGATTTAAAGAAATATTTGGAGGAACAAGAACAATTATTAATAAATACTAATTATGCAATGTTCACTTCCCATTTGTTTTATAGTTCCCCTCGCCATTCACTAATGTTTTTAGTAAAAAACACAGCTTCTGATACATTTATAGTAAAAGAAATTTTCATGGATAAAGATGATAAGATGGCAACTTATCGGTTATCTCCATCCAAGATCATTCCGGATATGAGTAAAGGATATGCATATATAAATTTTCCCAATGTTAATTTTGTAGGTGAAAATATAGTATACAATTATCCCGTCGAATCTTCTATTTATACATTGAACATGAGGACAAACGAACGAAAATACATATTGGCAGATAGTCGCTATACTTCTAATATAATAGAGAAATGTACGACTACGGGAGATTATGCCACTTTGGAAAAACACTGGCTTGAAAACCCCCATTTTTATGATGTCATGTATTTGCCCAAATATAAGATATATGCCCGTTTACATGCTGACAAAGTTGATTTCGATGAGAAGAAAGGTGTAGAAAAACTTATAAATGAACGTGATTTATATTTGATGCTATTTGATGAGCATATGGAGAAAATCGGTGAAATGAAATTATCGAATTGTAGATATAGTCCTTTTACAAGTTGGAATGCAACCTATGGTGGTATCGCTTTTTTTGTTGATAATATTCTAGACGAGAAAAATGATACTGATGATTTAACCATAGATATGATTTTTCTGAAATGAATTGAATTGATTTAGTTTGGCTTTGAATGGTATTGAGACTTTGTTCTCTTTTATTGTTTTTCTATCAATAATCATGATTAATGAGGAGTATGCTTAAAGTTATATTATATATGATTCTGTTTGCTATATTAATGAGTTTTCATTCATGTCAAAAGAAGGCAAATGTTGAAATCACTAATGTGGTTGAGGAATGGATTAATAGAGAAATTAAATTTGATGATGGCTATATTTTTACTCGGTTGGGTAAGGATTCTGTATATAATTCAATACCTACGAACAAATATAAAATCTTGGTTTATACAGATTCTGTGGGATGCGTCGGGTGTACTTTGAGGTTATCACAGTGGATGGAATGGATAACGCAGATAGATTCGATATCTGAAAACAAAGTTTCTTTTCTATTTTTTATACATCCTAAAGATATGAGAGATTTATTGCTGCTATTATGTAGTCAGAATTTTGATGTTCCGGTTTGCATAGATAGGAATAATTCTCTTTATAAATTGAATCGCTTTCCTTCTAATGCAATGCTACAAACATTTCTGTTAGATGAACATAATAAGGTTTTGGCTATAGGTAATCCAATGCATAATCCCAAAATAAAAGAATTATATATGAAGATAATTCTGGATAAGAAGCAGGCTTTGGTGTCGGAGGAAAGGAAGCAAACAAAAATTATGATAGATAAAAAGTATATGGATTGGGAAACATTTGATTGGAAGAAACAAAAGTCTTGCGAGTTTATTCTGACCAACATTGGAAAAGAATTATTAGCAGTAGATAATGTGATTACTTCTTGTGGCTGTACTACAGTTGAATATCCTAAAGAACCTGTTCAACCCGGCAAGAGTTTGACTTTGAAAGTGAAATATCAAGCAGAACATCCTGAACATTTTAATAAAACAATAACCGTGCATTGTAATGCAGAAGGCTCTCCATTCTATCTGAAAATTAGTGGAAATGCAAAATGAATATTTAAAAAAGGCTTGATGAAGTATTTCGGATATATCCAACTTATAGTTTTGGTGCTGTTTATCTGGCTGGGCTGGCAAATTATAGACAAGATGGCATTCAGAGAGGAAATGATAACTCCTCTCGAAGCTGCCCTGCTATCTGCTAAAAACAACCGGAAAGAGTTGGAAAAGGTACTTTGTCATTACCAAAAGAATCCTGCTGACAGTTTAAAATACAAAGCGGCCTGCTTTTTGATAGAAAATATGCCTTTTTATACCTATTCCGATGGAGAACAATTAGAGAATTATAAGTCCTACTACGCGTGGTTAAAAGTATGTAAGAATAAAACGCCGCAACAAATCTCTGATTCGGTCGAGAAAGTATTTGGACCTATGAAAGAACCTGTGAAGAAACGCGATATCCTAGAAATAGATTCCGCTTATTTGTGTCATAACATTGATTGGGCATTTAAAGTTTGGCAGGAGCAACCTTGGGGCAAGAATATTTCATTTGATACATTTTGTGAGTACCTGTTGCCCTACCGGATTGATGATGAACCGTTAACCTATTGGCGCGAGACATATTATGAGAAATATAATTCGTTGCTGGATTCACTGCGTATATCCGACACCTTAGACAAAGAAGATCTAGTAGTGGTAGCTAAATATTTGATGGCTAGATTACCGGATAAACAGACTCTTTATACTTCTATAGTCCCTTTTTCTTTCGGACATGTCGGACCTGAATTTGTGCAGTACCAAGTAGGAAGTTGCAGAGAATTGACGGATTTTGAAATCTACCTCTTTCGGGCTTTAGGCATTCCCTGTGCAATAGATTATCTGTCTGCACGTGGTGATGTAAATGCCGGTCATTTCTGGGTGATAGTCTGGGATAAAGATGGAGAAGGATATATGTCCGACTTTATGACAAAATTGATACGTGTTCGCAAATGTGATCTGTACCGGTGGGGAGGATCTGCCAAGATATATAGATATACTTTTAGTGTGAATAGAGAGTTACATGAGCAGATGGCACAATATGGAGAGAAAGTATATCCGTTCTGGCGTATTCCCAAGTTTAAGGACACAACTTATGATTATGCGTATTCATACCAAAAAGAACTGGTCATTCCTTTAGAGAAACAATACAGGAATGTTAGGAATGGTAAGATTGCTTATCTATGTGCTAGCAATAGGGATCATTGGATTCCGGTTGACTGGACCGTCTACGACGCTGGTCATCTGGCCTTCCGATATGTTCGTAACGGTGCCGTTTTGAGGGTTGCTACTTATGAGGACGGAGCGTTGCATTTCTTAACTGATCCTTTTTATACGGATAGAGAAGCAAATGAAACTTATTTTTATTCCGTTGGAAAAGAGAAGAAGGAGGTGGTACTGTATGCTAAAACTAATATAGATGGAGAGAATTGGTTTAGAGATCGAATGATAGGAGGCGTTTTTGAAGGAAGTAACCGAACTGATTTTGGAGAAAAAGATACATTGTTTATTATACAAAGCAGACCTGATCGGCTGAATACGACAGTAAAAAGCTGGTCTGATAAAGAGTATCGTTATATTAGATATGTGGGACCTCCCAATGCTCATTGTAATGTGTCGGAAATCGCTTTTTATGAGAAGAATGATACTGCCGCTTTGTCGGGAAAGATCATAGGTACTCCCGGATGTTGGGAACATGACGGAACACATGAATACACCAATGCTTTTGATGGAAGAACGTGGACTTCTTTTGATTATTCCGAACCTACTGGAGGTTGGACCGGGCTTGATTTGGGTCGGAAAATCCGGATAGACCGCATTGTCTATACCCCGCGCAACAGGGATAACTTTGTCCGCCCGGGCGATGACTATGAACTATTTTATTGTGACCGGGATTGGAAGTCTGGCGGGAAAATCAAGTCAGCCTCCGACTCATTGGTATTCCGGAATATTCCGGAAAATGCGCTTTTGTTTCTGCGCAACTATACACGCGGAGTGGACGAGAGAATTTTTGTTTACGAAAAAGGGAATCAACGATGGAAATAAGAACATATCATAATCTTGTCATGACATGGAGAATGATGATGCTTTCGGGTATTATTCTTCTAATATGTTCCTGTCATCCCGATAAGGAACTTTTGCCTTTTTCCGGCATAGCTCCTTCCAAACATACCTTATTGGCGCTTTCTCCAGATTTTTCTATTAGTGTCACAGGGGATACAATCAACAGGAGTTATTCATGTTTGAGGTCAGGAAAAGAGTTTCCGTTAACAGGCATTTTGCGAGTGGACGGCAAGGCTTACCGTTTTCTGGGGGGAGATTCCTTGCGTATATTGCCTCTGGCTCCTCTTTCGAATGACAGTTTCGGGTGGTCGGCAAAATATTCTTATCTTTTTCCGGGCAAAGGATGGGAACAATGTGGATACGATGATTCTTTGTGGAATGAGGGTAAAGGGGCCTTCGGACCGTTAAGAGGAGCATACCCGGTTTACACTGCATGGGGAGCTGAAAATATATATGTCCGCAGGCATGTGAAGGTGGATCAAAAAGAGGTTTTGGAGGGGCGAAAAGTCTATATTCGCTATATCTGTGATGATCAGGTGAAGCTTTATTGCAATGGGAACTATTTGTTTGAGAAAGGATTTACTAACCGGCCGAAATGTCAACGTTTAACTGGTGAAGGTATGAATCAAATAGTTAATGGCAATAACGTTCTGGCTGCATACTGTCGTAATACGGGAGGTCCTGCTTTACTGGATTTTGGCTTATATATAGAAAATAAGAATTATGGTGATGCGGAACCTGCCACATTGAAACTGATGGATGTACAAGCCATGCATACCCGAACCGTTTTTCAATGCGGAGATGTGGAACTCTCGATTGATTTTGTTTCCCCTTCCTTGTCAGAAAAATGGGATTTGGCCGGATGGCCTGTCGGTTTTGTTTCCTATCAGACTCACACAGAAGGAAAACAGCAACACAATATAAAAATCCTGTTCGATGTAGATATGGAATGGATGTTCGGCAAGAGTAAGGTCAATAGTTGGGTTGAACAGGGTTGGCATTTTGTGAAGTCCGATAGTTTGTATCTGGCTATGGCAGCAGATGAAACAACCTTTTCATGTATGGATGGTCATGCCATCTTGTCTCAAAAGCTGTACGTGGGAAATGAAGAGGATAAGAATAGTGGGGTATTACTTGTCGGATATGAAGAAGGACAGGTGCTGCAATATGATGGCGAGGTTCTGTCTCCTCTTTGGAATAGTGATGGGACAAGGGAGGTAAAAGAATCAATGAAATCCGTAGGAAATAGATATAAGGAACTTAAAGCAGAATGTGATCTTCTGGATAACCGGTGGAACTCCAAAGCATTTCGGGCAGGGGATAAGGGATTTGCGGAGCAAATGCTTCCTGCTTACCGTAATTTTGTATCCTCTCATAGGTTTATGTCATTTTCTGATAATAAGCTTTTTTGTTTGGGCGATACTTTGGGTAATGTCAGGGAAGCTTATAAGAGTTTTCCGGTATTGTTATTCTTTAATCGTACCGACTGGATGAGAGGCTTGTTGGATCCCATATTCGAGTACTGTGAAGATATTCATTGGAGCAAGAAATACCCGCCGTATGATATAGGCTTGTATCCTGTTGCCGGTAAACAGGTGAAATTGGAAGACTGTGCCGTAGAGGCGGCTGCCAATATGCTGATGATGACAACTGCTGTTGTTGAGGCGGAACAGGACTTCAGTTACGCTGATATGCATTGGGAGCAATTGGGGATGTGGGCGGATTATTTGCAAAAGAAGATGAAAAAAGAAACATATCCTTTCACCGGATTATTGGATGAAAATGACGAACGTGTGAAATGTGTGTTAGGGTTGGCGGCTTATCGTAAATTGATTCAACTAAAGGGGAGCTTATGAGCAAGATAAAGAGAATTCGGGCGATATTGGAGAATTTGGCTTTCTTCATATTCTGCATGGTGGTAGTTCTGTTCTTGATGCAACTGTTCTGTTTTACTTCATTCAGGATACCTTCGGATTCTATGGAACCGGCATTGAAGGATGGCGACCGGATATTGGTCAATAAGATGATAAGGGGGGGCTCGCCTGTTCGATGTGTTTGCAGCTTTGGATAATGAGGATGTCACTATCCACAGGATGCCCGGATGGGGGAGTTTCAAGAGAAATGATATACTGGTTTTCAATTTCCCTTATCAGATGAACCGTTGGGATAGTGTCCGGATGGACGTGATGCAGTATTATGTAAAGCGGTGTGTCGCCCTGCCGGGGGATACCTTGGAGATTCGTGGGGGATTTTATAAAGTACGTGGTTGTGACGAACAGTTGGGAAACTGCGATGCCCAGCAATATCTGGCGAATCTGAAGCATCCGGAACAGCATGGCATTGTGGTAGGTACATTTCCGTATGACAAACAAATTGGATGGAATATCCGTGAGTTCGGACCTTTGCCGATTCCCAAGAAAGGTCAGACTGTAATGATGAACCGTACGAACTGTCTTTTATACAGGCAGTTGATAGGTTGGGAACAGAAGAAGAAACTACGTATAAAAGACGGACAAATAGTATTGGGAGACAGTGTGATTACCCAATATCGCTTTAAAAAGAACTATTATTTTGTTTCCGGTGATAATATGGCAAATTCACAGGATTCAAGATATTGGGGAATGTTGCCTGAAGAATATATTGTAGGTAAGGCTGCCCGTGTCTGGTATTCGGAAGATAAATTTACGGAGAAACCTCGTTGGGATAGGATTATGAAGAAAATCAAATAAGGAATGAAAGTCAAGTTGGAATTGAAGCAAATAACAAAAGGGAATATGGCGACTGTAATAACTATTACAGGAGTTGCGGCAATTTTGTGTGTAGTAGCTTTTTCTACTCCAAATGACATCCCTGTCGGCGAAATGGCATATCAAAAACTATGCTTGGGACGTATGGCCGTTGTTTTTGTCATTTGTAATCTGCTTTCTTTTTGCTTGAATAGAAAACAATATCTGTCTTTTCCATCCATAGTGACGTGGGTATTGATTGTGTTGGGAGGGTTTGAAGCTATTTGGGGATTGAGGCAAATATATGGTTTCGCTGTTTCCAATCACTCCTTATATGCACTCACGGGATCTTTCTATAATCCGGGACCTTACTCGGGATATTTGGCAATGATATTTCCGCTTTGTCTGCATGAATGGCTAAATTTGAAAGAAAAAACGGAGCGTACATGGATAGAACTGGGAAAGTATTATCTGGCATTAGGAGTGATGCTGTTGATTCTTTGTGTATTACCTGCCGGAATGAGTCGTTCGGCTTGGATTGCCGCCGCAGTATCGGGCGCATGGGTGTATGGAACGCACGTTTCATGGGGAAGTAAACTAAAGGAGATTAGAAAGATATATAAGAGAAAAGTAGTGTTGGCCTGTATTGCAGGAAGCATTATATTCATAGTGATTGGTTACTCACTTTTTCAGTTAAAAGCAACTTCCGCCAATGGGCGCTTGTTCATGTGGAAAATTAGTACTCTTGCGATCGCTGAAAGTCCTCTTGTAGGACATGGAACTGGGAATTTTGTCTCGGCCTATGGCAGAGCGCAGGAAGATTATTTTGCCAACGGAGAATATTCGGAGACGGAAGAATTGGTGGCAGGAAGTCCGGAATATGCTTTTAATGAATATCTTCAAGTAGCAACAGAATATGGGATTCCTTTTTTATTTGTCGTTTTATTAATAATTGCGTTTTGTCTTTGGAAGGGGAGTAGGGAAGGACGAATAGGTATTTGCGGTGGTGTAATTTCTGTTTTAGTATTTGCTTTTTCTTCTTATCCGATGCAGATTCCAGGATTTGCAGTGACCTTCTATTTCCTGCTGGCTGCTTGTGTTATTGGACGCTCGAAGATAATGCTATTATTTTTTATTTCGATAATAATTCTATTAGGGACATATTATTGGAAAAACAATCAATATGTTGTATGTAAGGATTGGTATCGTAGTAAAATGCTCTATAATATCGGAGCATACCAATCAGCTAAAGAAGAATATGAAAAGTTGTATTCCGAATTGAAGAATCGGGGAGCCTTTCTTTTTGAATACGGGTATTGCTTGCATAAATTGAAGGAGTATGATAGCTCTACAAAAGTGTTGAAAGAAGCCATGGAGCATAGTAATGACCCAATGATTCTGAATATTATTGGTAAAAATTATCAGGCATCAGGAAAGTATGAGAAAGCGGAAGAGAGTCTGATTCGGTCTACGCAGCGACTTCCGGGACGAATTTATCCGTATTATCTTCTGGCAAAGCTGTATGCGGAGCCGGAATACCAACAACCTGAAAAATTAAAGCGTATGGTTGAGGTTGTACTGACAAAAGAACCGAAGGTGCAATCGACAGCGGTAAAAGAGATGAGAGTGGAAGTAAAGAAATTATTGAAACAAATAAACTGATAAATATGATGAAACACAATAGTACATGGTTATTGTCATGTCTGGCATTAGGGATTCTGATAACATCTTGCTCTGGCAAGAAAAACGATGTAGATAAACAGGAACAAGGTGTTTCCACTGTTCTTCCTGATGCTAAGAATGAAGTCACTACTCAAATACTAAAGAGACGTGATTTTCATCACGAATTAGTCAGTAACGGCAAAGTAAGTGCTCTCGGACAGGCTGATCTTCGTTTTGAGACAAGTGAAGTTATTGCTCGTATTTATGTGAAGAATGGTGACCGCGTACATAAAGGACAGAACTTAGCTGAACTGGATAAATTTCGCTTGGAGCAGAAGCTGTCTCAAGCGGAAGATGCTTTGTTGAAAGCCGAGTTGGAACTGAAAGATGTATTGATCGGACAGGGGTATACCTCCGAAGATTTCAGCAAAGTTCCTGTGGAAACAATGAAACTGGCAAAAGTGAAGAGCGGATATGAGCAGTCGAGATCTCAATATGAATTGGTGAAAAGAGAAACAGAACATGCTACACTGGTTGCTCCTTTCGATGGAATAGTGGCTAATCTGTTTTCTAAACCATATAATTTAGCTAATACTTCCGAGGTGTTTTGTACGGTTATTGATACTCGTGGGATGGAAGCTGATTTTACAGTGTTGGAGAATGAGTTGGCTTTTATTAAAACAGGTGATAAGGTGATGATTACTCCTTATGCCGGAGGAGATTCGTTTGAAGGTAGCGTATCTGAAATCAATCCATTGGTAGATTCGAACGGAATGGTAAAGGTGAAGGCTGTAGTCAACGGACAAGGAAAACTGTTCAGTGGTATGAATGTAAGGGTAAGTGTTAGAAGAAGTTTAGGGCAACAATTGGTCATTCCTAAAACGGCTGTTGTGTTACGCTCCGGTAAGCAAGTGGTATTTACTTTACAAGAAGGCAAGGCTATGTGGAATTATGTGCATACAGGATTGGAAAATGCAACGGAATATGTTGTTTCGGATAAATCACAGAAAGGGATTGAAGAGGGGTTACTGGAGGGAGATACGATTATTGTGACCGGAAATCTGAATCTGGCACATGAAGCGGCAGTAAATGTAAGATAATCTGTGCCAAAATCGAGTAATTATGATAAAATTTTTAATCCAGCGTCCTATTGCCGTATTGATGGCTTTTACTGCCTGTTTTATAATCGGGTTGGTGACATATAATACTTTGCCTATATCATTGCTTCCGGATATTGCCATTCCGGAGATAACGATACAGGTGTCTGCCGCTAATACCTCTGCCCGTGAACTGGAAAACACGATTGTGAAACCTTTACGGGGACAACTGATTCAGGTGTCTACATTGAAAGATATTCATAGTGAATCGAGAGACGGAGGAGGTATGATCCGCCTGTCTTTTGAGTTCGGTACTAATACGGATCTTGCCTTTATAGAGGTCAATGAAAAAATAGACGCTGCAATGAATTATCTTCCCAAGGATACTGAACGCCCGAAAGTTATTAAGGCAAGCGCAACGGATATACCCGTGTTTTACCTGAATCTGACCTTAAAGAATGATAGTGCTTATAGTACGATAGGACAGCACTCTTTCCTGGATTTGTGTGAATTTGCCGAATCGGTGATCAAGCGAAGGATAGAGCAGCTCGAAGAAGTGGCTATGGTAGACGTGACCGGATTGGTGGAGCGTCAGGTACAGATTGTACCCGATGAGGATAAACTGGCTATGATGGGGTTTTCCATTGAAGATATTGAATCGGCTTTGGCTGCCAATAATGTGGAGCCGGGTAGTATGACAGTACGCGACGGATACTATGAATATAATATAAAATTCTCCACTCTGTTGCGTACCGCGGAAGATGTGGAAAATATATACCTGCGTAAGGGAGACCGCATTGTCCAACTAAAGGACTTCTGCAAAGTTTCTATCGTGCCCGTAAAAGAAAAAGGTATATCTGTATCGAACGGGAAAAGGGCGGTGACGCTGGCTGTTATCAAGCAGGCGGACGAGAATATGGATAAGATGAAGCAGTCTCTGGTAAGGACGATGGAGCATTTTAGACAGGTGTATCCTGATATTGATTTTAGTATTAGTCGCAACCAAACGGAATTGTTGGATTACACAATTTCAAACCTGCAACAGAATCTTTCTTTAGGATTCCTTTTTATCTGCCTGGTAGCCGTCCTGTTTCTGGGAGATGTGAAATCTCCGTTGGTGATCGGACTTAGTATGGTAGTTTCTATCGTGATTAGTTTTGTTTTCTTCTATCTGTGTAATATGTCACTGAATATCATTTCCCTTGCCGGATTGATTTTGGCTTTAGGAATGATGATTGACAGCTCGATTATCGTGACCGAAAATATATCCCAATATCGGGAGCGGGGCTATTCATTGCGTCGTGCCTGTATAACAGGAACAAGTGAAGTGGTGACACCCATGTTGAGTTCTTCCCTGACTACCATTGCCGTGTTTGCTCCTTTGATTTTTATGAGTGGTATTGCCGGAGCTATCTTCTATGATCAGGCTTTTTCGGTTACAGTGGGATTGATGGTTTCGTATTTTACCGGTATTATGCTTCTTCCGGTGCTTTATCTGCTGGTCTATCGGACAGGTATTCATGCCCGAAAATGGAAATGGCTTTCTTTTAAATTCAATAACCCGATAAAGGATCACACATTGGATCGTTTTTATGATGCCGGGGTAGATTGGGTGTTCCGTCACAAAACGTTTAGTGTATTGTTTTGTGTTGTCTCCATCCCGCTTTGTGTATTCTTCTTTTTCTTTATCGACAAGCAACGGATGCCTGATATAGAAGAGAATGAATTGATTGCCCGGATCGAGTGGAATGAGAATATTCATGTGGATGAAAACAGGAGGCGCGTGGATGAGCTTTTTAGAGATTTAAAAGAACAGGTATTGGAGTACACGGCATCTGTTGGCAGGCAGGATTTTCTTTTGAATCGTGAAAGGGAACTTTCTTCTTCCGAAGCGGAACTCTATTTCCGAACGGAAACATCAGAAATAATCGCTCCTTTGCAACAGGAAATATACCATAAACTGAAAGAACGTTATCCGCTTTCCGTTATTTCTTTCTCTCCACCGGAGACTGTATTTGAGAAACTCTTTGTAACGGGAGAACCGGATATCATAGCCGAATTTTACACTCGTAATAAGGCAAAAGCACCGGAAGCGGAAACGATCCGGAGTGTGGAGCTGGAGTTAGCCCGTAGGACGGGAATTGCTCCTACAGGCATTGCTTTTGAGAACCAGTTGAACCTAAGTATCAATAAGGAGAAACTATTGCTTTATCGTGTTGCTTACAATGAACTTTATAGAGTTTTGAAAACTGCTTTCCGGGAAAATAGTGTGACTATGTTGCATTCTTACCAGCAATATCTTCCGATCAACGTTGCGGGCAGTGAGAAGACGGTGAATGAAATATTGCAGGAAACACTGATACAGACTGAACCGGACAGTAAAGGCGACAGAGAGTACATTCCACTCCGGGAACTGGTGACGGTTACTCCTGCCGAGGACTTGAAGAGTATTACTGCCGGACGTAACGGGGAGTATGTTCCTTTTGATTTTTATGGCGTACAGGACGGAAACAAACTGATAAAGGAGGTGAAACAAACGGCAGAAGATATGAAAGACTGGGATACTGGATTCTCCGGCAGTTTCTTTTCTAACAGTGAGATGTTGGATGAATTGGTGATCATCTTATTTATTTCACTGTTACTGATGTATTTTATTCTTGCCGCACAGTTTGAAAGCTTTTTGCAGCCTTTGCTTGTTTTGGCGGAGATACCGATTGACCTCGCATTTGCACTGCTTTTACTCTGGATTTGCGGACATACGCTGAATTTGATGTCTGCTATCGGGTTGATCGTTACCTGCGGTATTGTAAT
>CECJ01000231.1_pt1 | contig 37818 bp, 29 predicted proteins | sample 557621 | NCBI WGS metagenome assembly CECJ01 (sample SAMEA3182052, study PRJEB8094) | gut metagenome | biome: human; feature: gut; material: Stool; isolation source: human stools | place: Canada | collected 2012-03-21
AAGAGTTTGTATGATATGCTTGTTTTGGATAGCCGGACGCCGCGTATGCAGAAAATAGAGTGGGATAAGGAAGGAATCCCTGTTTTAGGAATTCCGCAGAAAGAAGGATTCCCGCTTCGCAAACCGTCAGGCACTCCTGAACGCAAATGAAAATAGGGGGCGTACTTTTTGCAATACGCCCGTTTTATTCAAAAAGAGCCCGTTTCTTTCTTTTCTTATTTAAATGGTCTTCTTTTTCACGAAAAGAAAAATTCTCATCTTTTATTGAATGTTTTTTTCCCTTTTTTTTAGTGCGTATTACTTATGTTTGCAACGTAATCTATTAAATAAATCAACTAATGTAAAACGCGCAATGAGAAATGAAAATCTATTGTCCTTTCTTCTTATAAAGAGAAGAATTTTAAAATTACTGGCTATAAAATATGCATACAGTTTAATTGTTTTATGCGGAATTAGTTTTATGGCATGTTCAGATGATGATCCCGTAAAAAAGAATCCTTATCTGCAAACGAGCACCCGTGCTATGCTGAAAGAGGTAGTGGAAGTGGTGTTTAACAATATCGACAGTAATACTGACGTTACTGTCGACTTTGGTGACGGAACAGTCAAGGAAGGGAAAGCAGCTACGCCTATCACTCATGCTTATACACAAAGTGGTGACTACACGATGTTAGTGACAGCGGGTGAGCATGCAGTACAGAAAAGGATCCGTATTTACGACTTATTGGCACTGACAGAAGCCATGAAGCAATTCAGGGATGCAGATAACAAAATGGTATGGGCTATGACGCATCGCTCTCATACAACAGACAAGACTATTCCCGAAAATTCGGTATCTGCTGTAGAAGCTGCCATCAATGCAGGAGCGGATGTGATTGAATGTGACACTCATCTCACAAGCGATGGAGTAGTTATGGTGTGCCATGACCAGACAATCAATGCTACGACTAACGGCACAGGGGATATTACGAAAATGACTTATGCTGAAATTCAGCAATATAATCTGTTGGACCGGAATGGAAGGGTGACCGATGAGAAGATGCCCACATTGGAAGAGTTTCTGAAAGCAGGGCGTGGAAAAATATATTTCAATCTGGATTATTCTCCACGTACAGCCTCTACCCAAGAGGTGATGAATGTTGTCAAGGAACTGGATATGATGGAACAAGTCTTTTTCTATTGTAACAGTAGCCAGAAAGCAGAAGAAGTGTTGTCTATTTCTAAAAAGGCACACGTGTACACATGGGCACAAAGCGCTTATAAACCTCTGGTAGGACTTCCGGGTAATTACTTCGTGCAATATTCTTATGCTCCCAACGGACAAAGTACTCCCATAGGGACTGCTATCAGTGAGGGGATGATTCCTACAGTCAATATGCTTCATGTATTATCCGGATTAATACCTGAATATGATATAAATGCGACTTATCTGGATGAGCTTCTTCAGATTTATCCTGAAGTACGTATGATACAGACAGATGCACCGGAAGTATTAATCTCCGCTTTACAAGCAAGAGGATTGCGTTAACTTTATCATCTAACATAAAATCATTTATTTATGAAGAATATTCATTTCAAAACGTGTACCTGTCTGTTAGGTATATTGCTGATACTGTTTTCCGGTATACAGGTAAAGGGAGCTTCTTTGGAAGTTCAGCAGGAAAGTAAGGTATCAGGTACGGTGACGGACGAAAAGGGCGAACCAGTTATTGGCGCTTCCGTAGTAGTCGTAGAATCGAAACAGGGTACTATTACAGATATAGACGGTAAATTTCTGGTGAACGTACCTAAGAATGGACACCTGAAAGTGTCTTATATCGGTTATGAAACACAAGAAGTGGCTGTTAAAAACCGCCAGTTATTGAAGATCGTATTGAAAGAAGAATCGACCGCTTTGAATGAAGTGGTAGTGGTGGGTTACGGTACGATGAAACGGAAAGAAATGACTTCGGCTATTTCGCATATAGGTGCGAAAGATCTGAATCAGATATCCAGCCTCGATGCCTCCATGCTTTTGCAGGGGAAAGTTTCCAGCGTTTCGGTTTCTAACACAGCTCTGGCCGATCCGAACAATCAAGGAAGTATTCAGATTCGTGGTGTCTCTTCCCGTAATGCAGGTTTAGGACCGTTAATTGTGGTAGACGGAGTGCCGGGAGGTGATATGACGAATATTAACCCTGCCGATATTGAATCGATTGATGTATTGAAAGACGGTGCTGCTTCTGCGATCTATGGTACGCGGGGTAGTAACGGGGTTATCCTGATTAATCTAAAGAAAGGGACCAAAGATGGACAGGTTCATACAACCTATAGTACTTCCGTTACTTTTAATAAAGCTAAAAAAGAACTCGACATAATGAATGCGGAAGAATACCGTGCTTATCGCACAGTGTCTAATCCGCTTTCCGATATGGGAGCTGATTCAGACTGGTTTGATGCCGTTACTCAATTGGGGGTGACTCACATGCATACATTGACATTTTCCGGCGGTAATGCGAGAACCAACTATCGGGTGACCGCCGACTATCGTAATGCCCGTGGTATTGATTTGCGTTCCGACCGTCGTGAATATGGAGCACGTGCCAATATTAACCATACAACCAAAGACGGGCTATTCACGTTCTCTGCTAATATAACTCCTCGTGTTATCGACCGGAACAAATCAGCCAATGTATATAGCAATGCTATTAAAAACAATCCGACAATGCCTATTTATGATTCGGAATCGGCTAATGGGTACTATCGTTTTCCCAGTGGAACGGAAGGTTCTAATATCGTAGAGCAATTGAATGAAGAAGAGAATGGTACGGAAATTAAGTTGCTGGAATGGAATGCTACGGCTGCCGTTAATCTGCTGCCTCTGTTTAATCCGAAGAATCCGGACATGGTATTGAAGTCGCAGGTCACTATTTCTCAATATCAAGTTGATAAATTTAACGGATGGTTTACACCGTCTACTTATGGTTCTAACGTAAATGATGGTGTCACCGGAAAAGCCAGCCGTGACTTCGACAAAAGTACGACTAACAATCTGGAATGGGTAACAAATTTCTCTACACGTATCAAGAATCATCAGGTCCGTGCAATGGTGGGGTATAGCTATAATTATGGTGTAAATTCCGGAATGTCTGCTGAAAACTGGAATTTCTCTTCGGATGGATTGACGTATAATAATCTGGGTTCCGGGCTGGAAGCGGCAAAAGATGGAAAAACAATGATGGGCTCCTATAAGAATGACCATAAGTTAATCAGCTTCTTCGGACGTGTTAATTATGATTGGAAAGAGCGCTACCTGTTTACTTTCTCTTTACGCCACGAAGGGTCTTCCCGCTTTGGCGAGAATCATAAATGGGGTAATTTCCCGGCTGTATCTGTCGGTTGGCGTATCTCGGATGAGAAGTTTATGAAAGGACTTTCATGGATTGATGACTTGAAAGTACGTTATGATTATGGGGTGACAGGTAATCAGGAAATAGGAAATTATAATTCTCTGGCTACTTACCGGGCTTTCGGTTGGTATCAATACAATGGTAACCGTTTTCATGTATGGGGACCGAGCAAAAATACGAACTCGGAATTGCGCTGGGAGAAAGGACATAATCAGAATGTGGGTTTGGACTTCTCACTCTTCTCACACAAAGTGACCGGTTCATTTAACTATTTCCATCGTAAACAAAGTGACTTGCTCGGAGATTATTCTGTACCGGTACCACCTAACTTGTTCTCCACCATCTATACCAATGTAGGTACATTGCGTAATACCGGTTTCGAACTTGATGTTACAGTAAATGCTGTCCGGACAAAGGATTTCACTTATAGTTTCACATTAGTGGGGGCTACTAATAACAATAAGTTTGTCAGTTTTTCCAACGATATATATAAAGGACAAAAATATTACTCTACCTGTAGCATGGCGAATCCGAATAATCCGGGATATTTGCAGCGGATTGAAGAGGGGGAACGTATTGGTAACTACTTTACATATCGTTATGCAGGAGTGGATAAAAAAGGTGACTGGCTGATTTATGATAAAAAGGGGAATGTGATTCCTGTAGCCCAAGGTACGGAAGAGGATAAGTCTGTGACCGGAAACGGTTTGCCGAAATTCACCGGCTCTATGACGCATAACTTCACTTATAAGAACTTTGATTTGTCTGTTGCCCTCCGTGGTGCTGCCGGGTTTGACATATTCAACGTGCATGATTTCTATTTCGGATTGCAGAGCATGACTACCAACCAGTTGACGACCGCTTATTCGAAGAATGCACATATCACGACAGGTAAGAATGTGATTACCGACTACTTCATTGAACCGGGTGATTATCTGAAGATAGACAACGTCACTTTAGGATATACCATGAACCTGAATAAGAAATATATTGAAAAGATACGTTTGTTCGGTACGGCCAACAATCTTTATACGTTTACGAAGTTTACCGGTGTAGATCCTTCTACCTACGAAGTGAACGGACTGACACCGGGTACTTTCGGAGGAGGATATAACTATTATCCGTCTGCTTTTCAGTTTATTTTAGGATTACAAGTAAGTTTCTAATAAAAGACGATTATGAAAATAACAAAATATATCATTGGATTAGGGATAATGGCAGGTACAGTCATTAGTTTGCCATCCTGTACAGATCTGTCGGAAACGGTGTATGATCAGGTCATGTCTCAAAACTATTATAATACCAAACAGGATGTTATCAACGCCGTTTTTCGTCCGTTTGAGCATATCTATGAATCCATTGTCAGACGTCATGAACACGAAGAACTGACAGGGGATCAGTTGATAACGCCTACTCGGGGAACTTGGTGGTATGATGGCGGTAAATGGGAAAAATATCATTATCATCAATACGATGACATTAATCAGGAAGACTGGACAAACGAGTGGGAAGGCATGTATGGCGGTATCGGTCAATGCAATCTGGTGTTGGATGATTTGTCTCAATTGAATCCTTCTAAATTTAATTTAAGTGACAGTGAGTTTGATAGTTTTAAAGCGCAACTACGTTGTATGAGAGCTTACTGTTATCTTCGCCTGCTTAATAGTTACCGTAATTGTATCTTAACTACGACTTCTGACCAAGCGGTCAATGAACAGCCGGAAAACCGGAAGCAGGTATCTCCACAGGTTATGTTTGATTTTATCGAAAGTGAGTTGAGAGATGTCTGTCTGGTAGCTTTACCTTCCAAAATCGGACAATCTGGTAATGGCGGTCAACAAGGACAATTTACTAAAGCGGGGGCTGCTGCATTGCTGGTACGTCTTTATTTAAATGCGGAAAAGTGGATTGGACAGCCTAAATGGCAGGAATGTATTGATATGTGTGAGCGTATTACCGGAGGAGAATTCGGCTATTATGCAATCGCTGATAACTGGTACGAACCTTTTGACTGGAATAATGAAATGTGTAATGAAGTAATCCTCGGTTTTCCCGGTTCTTATGGACTGACTAGCTGGCATCTGAAAAATGATAAGAGAACAGTTTACGGGCGGGCCCTTCCTTATGGTTGTGAGAAATACCTGAAAATTGAAGGAGATGGCAGCCGAAATCCCAAATATGCACTTTCGCCAAGTTATAATAACCAGCAACCACGTGCATTGTTTGATTATGAATTGGGCATGGTTACGCAGAAATTCGCCAAGTATGCGGGCGATAAACGTTATAAACAATATGTAAATACGAGTAATAATACACGGGAAGGTATGTTCTTCATGGAAGGGAAAATAGCTAATTCCAGTATTAGTGGGGGATATGCCAAGAATCCGGATAATCAATATGTCCTTTACCTACTTGATCAAGTGGGACGTTTTGAAGGTAACGCAGAATCCGGTTATATTGCCAACCCGAATTATCAGGAGTCTAAACTGGGAAACGGAGATTTCAACTCGGGGCTTTACTGTGTGAAGTATCCTTTCTATCCGTTTGATGGAGGATATTTTATAGAGTCGGATTATACGGAAATCCGTTTGGCGGAGATTATTTATTCGCAGGCGGAATGCCTTCTTCGTCTCGGACAGGCAGGCGAGGCCGGCAAGCTGTTGAACAGCGTGCGTAAACGCAACTATGAAAACTTTACTGCAGATATCGCTTATCAGCCGGAAGGTAACGTGGTACTTGATCTAAAAGAAATGCTTGATGAATGGGGGCGGGAATTTCTTGCGGAGAGCCGTCGTCGTACGGATTTGATCCGCTTCGGAAGATTTCAGGATGCATGGTGGGACAAGAAACGGGATGCAGATACTCATTATGAATTGTTCCCGTTTTCACAGACCCAATTGGAGCAGAATGAATATCTGAAACAGAATCCCGGTTATCCGGATATTGCCCGTTAAGCGGTGAACTGTAATTATTTCAATTTAGTGTACAAGTTTAAAATGAAGAAAAATGAAAAATAAGTTGCTCACAATATCAAAGATTGGGCTTTTGGCCTTCACTATTTTAGTGAGCCAGGCGTGTCAGGAAGATTATGAGATGGTTGATCCTCCGATGATTACTGATTATGATGATGATCTGGATGAAGAAGTTGTCTTGCAAAAAGGACTGGAAAGTTATTTTGTAACTCAATTCGGTGAAGGGGACATGGATGGTACTTCATGGGATCAGGCAATGGATGTAGCTGGTTTTCGCAAATTATTGAGTGGATCTATCGATCTGTCCAAGAGTACTATTTACATGAGCCAGGGAAAATATGTGATGTCCGAGACCGGAGGACTCGGGGTGATTATCCGCAAAGACATTAAAGCGATCAAAGGAGGATATAGTTTGTTGAGCGAAGGGACAGATCTGACTAATCGTCGTATTGATACGTATAAGACAGTGATCAGCGGAGATGTAAACGGTAATAATCAGGCTGATTCCGGTGATTGCGGACTATTGTTGGTGAAAGGAGGGATTATTGGGATTGAAGGAGTTACTTTTCAATATGGGTACCTTTCTAATAATGATGCCAAGTCTAACGAGTGTGGTAGCGGAATTTATATCAATGGTAACGTCAATAGCACCTCTGTCGAATTAACGGATTGTATTATCAGGGATTGTAAAACGGAAGCTGTCAACGGGCAAGGAGGAGTAGCGGGAGGTACAGCTATTCTTATTGCTTCCGGGAGCTCGAAACTGAACAATGTGAAGTTTCTGGATAATGCGGCGGATAGCCGTGGCGGAGCAATACGGTGTAACAGCAATAAGGCTGTTGTGTTTATGAATAATTGCCTGATAACTGGCAATTCAGTAAGAGAACTTTTTGGGGTCGGTATTCAGATATCATCGGGACATATTTGTATGAATAACACAACCATTGTCGGAAATCCGGGAAAAGGTGCTGCTTTAAACGGGGGAGGTAGTTTCATGCTCGCTAATAGTACGATTGTAGGGCATGATATTGATCAGGAGTATGGCGCCTTTCGATGTGAAACCTCTATTGATGGTGATACTAAGTTTATTAATAACCTGTTGATTTCCGAGAATTCTACCGCTCCAAGCTTCATTTTGAATGGAGCGAATAAAGAAGCTTACTCCATGGGATATAACTTGTATCAGCGAGTTAATAATTTCACAATGGACGTTTCTGATACTGCTTATCCTACCCTTGTGAATGGCAACCTGACGGAAGAGGGTGTTTATAAGTGGAATATTGACCAGATCGGACAGGTGGGTGGTTATGCTACCAAACAAGCTGTAATCAATGCTGTGAAAAGTTTCAATCCTGCTGCTTCTCCTATGGTTAATTTAGGTGAGGTATTCGTGGAATGGATGGGTGAAGATGCTTTCGGATTGGATCAGCGTGGCGTGACACGCAATCCTGATAAGATGCAAATGGGAGCTTATGATGCTGTATTGTCCAACTGAATCTTTAAAAAGTAATTGTGATATGAAAAACAAATTTTATATAATGACCGCTTTGGTCATTAGTCTGACAGGCTGTTCAAACATTGAAGACGGGACGCAGCCGACCGGCAACTTTCCCGAAGATCATATAATCCGTATTGTGACAGAAGTGAATGCGCCTGTGTCGCGTGCCGGATATGATGCAAGTAATCTGGAGAGTTTTGGACTGATCATTCATAACAGTGAAAACATTGCTTATGATTATAATTCGCAAATGGTAAAATCTAATAATGACTGGAATACGGCGGACGGGCAACAAATGCTTTGGGATAATGCAAGAACTCCGGTAACAGTAGTGGCGTATGCTCCTTACATTTCGGAAGCTAGTTTAGACACTCCGTTAGCTATCAACATACAAAGCAACCAAACTACTGAAGAAAATGTGATTGCTTCTGATTTCCTGTTGACTAAATCAATAGTTGATCCGAAACAGGATCTCACCGCAGATGGTAGATTGAAAGTTACTTTGGATCATGCCATGAGCAAGCTGATTATAAAAGTGACGGTAAATAATGGTATGGAAGATGCGGCGATCAGTAAACTGGGCGATATGGCTGTAAATGGTACAATAGCGGGTGGTATTTGTGATTTGTCAGTGCCGGAACCGGTAGTCATTCCACGGGAAGATGCTGTAGCTACAACTATCGCCCCCCTATAAGGGTACGGATGGGTATGAATGCATTCTTCTCCCGCAAACAATAATAGAAGGCTTTTCTGTCAATTTCAGTTATGACGGAAAATTGTATATATGGACTGCCGAAGAGCCCATTGAGTTGCAAAAGGGAGTAGAGCATACGCTGACACTGAATGTAAATGAAACGGCACGGTTGGCTACCATGCAAATGAAATATCGGGCAACCGGTCAGATTATCGATCAGAAATAAAAAGGAGGAGATGAGTTATGAAAATTACTAAACATATATTGGCTGCATGTATATTAACGGGTATGGCAGCTTGTGATACGGATAAAGAGATAGCCGTGTTCAATGAAGACTCCGGTGCAATCAAGATCAATGCTGTTATTGATGCTGCATATACCCGTAGTAATCCTACAGGAACAAATGAACAGCAAATGCAATTTAATAATGGAGACCAGATTCTGTTGAGTTGCGAGGATGGTAGTGTGACTTATATGTTGTCCGAAGGGCAATGGGCTCCTACGGATAACTATTATCTTAGGTGGGGAAATGAACCTGTTACTTATTCTGCCTTTTATCCGGTGACTGAAGGAACAAGCGTAGCCAACTTCTCTCTTCCTATTAATCAGCAGAGTTTGGAAAATCTGGCGAGCGCAGACTACATGACTTGCACAGTAGAAGATGCTATAAATGAGGGATCAGGTGTCCTTCATCTGAATATGAACCGGAGAATGGCGAAAGTTATCATGACATTGGACGATATAGACTCACAAAGTAAAGCTCTAGGAGTTAAAATCGGTTCCTATCAGGGATATACGGACGGAAATGTTTCATCGGGAACTGCACTTGTTTCACCGTATGTTACCATTCCTGAAGGAGGGAAAGCCGGACAAAGCGGATGTAAATATACGGCGATCGTAGCTCCGGGAACTGCAAATCCTAATAGTACTTTCGTTTCTTTAAATTACAAGGGGGAAGATCTGGTATTGCCGGGCATTCCTGCAATAAAGGCCGGATTTTGTTATGAATTTACTTTGAAAGTAGAAGGTTCGGTCATTAGATTGAGTGAACCGATTGTCACTCCATGGGAGACTGGTACAATCAATGGGGGAGATGCAACGGAATTGCAATTGGACGCTTATTATGTGAAAGAGCATGCTACAGGGAATGCTACCGGTATGGATTGGGATAATGCAATGGGAGTAGACGGGTTACGCAATCTATTGAGAACTAACACTAACAGTGCGATCACGACTGCGAATGCTAAGAAATTGGATGGTAAGAATATCTATGTGGCAGGCGGTACCTATTTGATAGCAGATCAGGAAGCCGGTCTGAAAATAGAGTATAGCGGATATAGCAAACAAGTCGAAATAAAGGTTGTGGGTGGATATGATCCTCAAAGTACCCGGAAGGATTTAAGCAAGCGTGATCCTGTCCGGTATCTGACTACTTTCACAGGAGATGCAAATAATAACGGCATTGCGGATGCGGGTGATTATTCCTTGTTTACATTAGGAAACCAGATAGATATTACATTTGAAGGTTGTACGTTCTCTTGCGGTTATCATCCCAATGAGAAAATAAATGGCTATAGTGGTGGATTCCTGATTGCGAATGGTAGCAGTGGCAATGCAACATTACAGTTGAATCATTGTATCATTGAAAAGTGCTATAATGCGGGAGTAAATGGTTCAGGTGAGGCTGGTGGTTCCGGTATATTCATGTATAAGGGGACAGCCAAACTAAATCATGTGCAGTTGAGAAACAACAAGGCATCTTCGCGTGGAGGCGCAATTCGCGTCAATGACAGTGGGAGTATTCTTTTTATGAATAATTGCTCCATTACAGGCAATGAAGGCGGACAGTTCGGTTATGCTATTCAAATGTCAAACGGTCATTTATGTATGAATAATACAACTGTTACCAATAATAGTGGTAGAGATGGGACTATCAATGGTGCGGGAAGTATGCTGATTGTAAACTCTACCATAATCGAGGATGGTGCTCAAAATAGTGGAGCTGTTATCCGTTGTGAATCTTGGCCGGCCCGGCAATCATTCTTGATGAATAATATTATCCTGAATAAAAATGCAGACAAGCCGGTTATTGAAATGTCCGGTAGCGATGAGCGTCATTTGACATCCAAAGGGTATAATCTGGTGGGAGGTACGATCATACCAGTATCAACCAACAAGTTTACAACGTCAGAGTTTGATAAGTACAATAGTATGATTAGCTCTTTAAATGTCGTATGGGATGCTAATCGTTCTGTCTATACTTGGGACGGAAATGTGAATGAGTTCACTCGGACTACTGCTGATGCTGTTAAGAATGCGATCACAACTGGCTTTAAACCGGATAGTTGTCCTTTCCAGAATTTAGGTGAGGAGTTTGGAAAATGGTTGGAAGAGGTGGATGCATTTTCCACTGACCAATTGGGTAATCCGCGTGATAAAAATGCGATGTGGCCGGGAGCTTATCAGAAATAATGATATAATTTATTTAAACGGATGACAATGAAAAACTATAAACTGATATGGTTCGGGATATTTTGCTGTTTGCAACCTCTTATATTGTTTGCACAACGGGGAGAAACGATCCGTAAGGCATTTTTAGATCCGAAGTCCGATCAGGTGTTAGTCGTGGCACATCGGGGGAACTGGCGGAGTGCACCGGAAAATTCCGTAGCGGCAATTGATAGTGCCATACAAATGGGAGTGGATATTGTGGAGATTGATATTCACAAGACTAAAGACGGACAATTAATATTGATGCACGATGACCGTGTAGACCGGACAACCAATGGTAAAGGATTGATTAAGGATTATACATTGGCAGAAATCAAGAAGTTGAAACTGAAAGATAAGGATGGAAATCTGACAGAACATATTGTTCCAACATTGGAAGAGGCATTGTTGGCAGGCAAAGGTCAGATTATGTTTAACTTGGATAAGGCGTATTCTGTGTTTGACGAGGTATACGCTGTGCTCGAGAAAACCGGAACTGCCAGTTTGGTGATAATGAAAGGAGGCCAGCCGGTGGAAACTGTCAAAAGTGAGTTTGGAGATTATCTGGATAAAGTGATTTACATACCGGTGATAGGACTTGACGGAAAGGATGGCGAAAAGAAGGTCAGGGACTATATGACACAGCTGCATCCTGCTGCCTTCGAATTGGTTTATTCGGATTCTTCCAGTCCTTTGCCTCGAAAAGTGAAATCGATTATTCTGGGAAAGAGTCGGATTTGGTACAATACGTTGTGGGCTTCTCTTGCGGGAGGACATGAAGACGATCAGGCTTTAAAAGATCCGGATGGAAACTATGGATATCTGATTGAAGAGCTAGGGGCACGGATTCTCCAGACTGATCGTCCGGGATTCATGCTGGATTATTTGAGAAAAAAGGGATTGCATGATTAATCGTCTGAAGACAATGAGGTAAATGTATTGTTTGGCACACAGATAACGTCGATGAGATCAATAGACGTTATCTGTGTTGTTTTTATCTATTCTCCAAGTGAAAATAATTTTGAGATTTGGCTTGGGTTACTAAAATAGCTATATTTGACTCGCTGAATCGACATGGGTATATAATATGAAAAAAGCAATAATAGCATTTATCAGTCTTATTATTTTTTGTATTGAGCCATTAATGGCATCTGCAGAGTTTTCTTTTAAGAAATATCAAGTAGAAAACGGATTGTCTCATAACACAACTTGGTGTGCAATTCAAGATAGTTATGGCTTTTTATGGATAGGTACGAGTAATGGGTTGAACTGCTATTATGGTAGCGGAAATAAAATTTATCGGAATGTTCTAAATGACAAATATTCTTTAGGGAACAACTTTGTCGGTTCTTTGATGGAAGAGGGTGAAGACCTTTGGATAGGAACAAGTTCCGGGCTATACATTTATGATCGCTCTGACGATCATTTCTTGTATTTTGATAAGACAACTAAATATGGAGTATTCATTAGTTGCGAAGTCAAGAAAATCGTAAAAACTAAAAATGGTTTGATTTGGATAGCTACTTTGGGACAAGGCATCTTTATTTATGATCCGGTAAAAGACGTTCTGACTCAAAATAGTATCCGGACTTTTTTTGCCTGGGATATTTGCCAAGGTACGGATTCTCTTGTCTATGTCTCTTCTATGCAGGAGGGATTATTGTGCTTTGATGAACAAGGAACTTTTCTGCAAAGTTATCCGGTTTCATTCGAATTGAATATTGGCAATCAGAGGATTAACTGTCTCCATAGTATTGATCATGAAATTTGGTGCGGTGTGGGGACGAATTCGTTAGGGTGCTATCAGGAAGGAAGTCAGGAATTAAAAATATATAATACGTCTGCAGAGAGTTTCAGTTCTATTCTTTGTCTGATGGACTATAACGGGAAAGAAATGCTGGTTGGTACAGACAATGGCATTTATTTATTTGACCGTGAGCGTAAGACATTTCGTAGGGGAGACTCTCCGTTTGGTTTATGGGCTTTGAGCGATCCGACTGTACACGCGATGATGCGGGATAATGAAGGTACACTTTGGGTAATGACTAATTCCGGTGGAATAAATTACATGTCTAAACAGTCGAAGCGTTTTTCTACTTATTCTCTGTCTTTGACGGGGATGGAAAAAGCAGATAAGGAGATAGGACCTTTCTGTGAAGATCGGGAGAAGAATGTTTGGGTGGGAACCCGGAATGGATTGTGGTTTTTCAATTCACAAACTCATTCTTTTCATGAGTATTTTTTGAAGAAATCAAATATAAAATACGATATACGTAGTTTGTTGTTGGAGGGCGATAATCTTTGGGTAGGAACTTATGCTGAAGGATTGCATGTGTTAAATCTGAAGACAGGGAATATTAAAAGTTATACTTATTCCCGTGATATTCCGAATACACTTTGCAGTAATGATGTATTAAGCCTTTTTAAAGATCGTAAAGGAGAAATCTTTGTCGGAACAAGCTGGGGATTATGTCGTTATAATCCACAATCGGATAATTTTATAACTGTGATAAATGTCGGTGCTATGGCTTCTGTAACTGACATCTATGAGGATATGTACAATAATCTTTGGATTGCGACTTCAAATCGCGGCGTTTTCTGTTATAATACAGTTGGTGAAGAGTGGAAACATTTTGAACATATCCGGGAGGACCTGACTACTATTACGAGTAACTCCGTGATAACATTATTTGAAGATAGGAAAGGTACGATGTGGTTTGGGACCAATGGTGGAGGATTATGCTCTTTTTCCAAAGAAACAGAAACTTTTGTTGATTTTGATCCGGAAAATATATGGTTACCGGATAAGGTTATTTATTCGATAGAGCAGGATCTGGCCGGCAACTTTTGGATTTCCTGTAATTCCGGGTTATATCAGTTTAATCCTGCAGATAAGAATAAGAACTGTCTTTTTACTATAAATGACGGTTTGCAGGGGAATCAGTTCACAGCGCAATCTTCATTAGCTTCATCGACTGGAAAGATGTATTTTGGAGGAGTGAACGGATTTAATGTTTTTGAACCGAAAGAATTTACAGATAACACCTATCTTCCTCCTGTTTATGTTATAAATATCAGTTTCCCTAATTTGAATAATGAGCGGGAAGTGAGGCGGTTGCTCCGGTTGGATAAGCCTTTTTATACTGTTGATAAAATAAAATTACCTTATGAGAATAACAGTTTTACAATTCGTTTTGCGATACTTAGCTATGAAGATCCTCTTAGAAATCGTTATGCGTATATCTTGAACGGAGTAGATAAGGAATGGATTAACAACTCTTCTAATAATACAGCTTCCTATACCAACCTTCCTCCGGGAGAATATGAGTTTTTGGTTCGTGGTTCAAATAATGACCATTATTGGACTGAAAAGGCAATTTCTTTATGGATTGTGGTTACTCCTCCCTGGTGGCGGACTACTATTGCTTATGTGGTATATGCATTGTTGTTACTTGCTGCTATCGTATTTCTTGGTTGGCGTTGGAATTTGTATGTCAGGCGTAAGTATAAACGTCGGATGGAGGAGTATCAGACTACCAAAGAAAAAGAAATGTATAAATCGAAAATCAATTTCTTTATTAATTTGGTACATGAAATACGAACTCCGCTAAGTTTGATTCGTTTGCCGTTGGAGAAATTGAGAGAAGAGGAAATCAAAGGGAAAGAGAATAAGTATATTTCTGTAATAGAAAAGAATGTAGATTATCTATTGGGAATCATCAATCAGTTACTTGATTTTCAGAAGTTGGAAAGTAGTGCTTTGCAGTTGAATTTGAAGAAATGCAATGTTAATGCATTGGTCAGTGATATTTTTAATCAATTCTGCGGTTCTGCGGAGTTGAGAGGACTGACATTACATCTTTGTTTGCCTCATGAAGAGATTAACATGATGATTGATTCGGAAAAGATGAGTAAGATTCTGGTAAATTTGATAGGGAATGCGATGAAATATGCGAAATCCAGAATTGAATTGAAGGTATTATCAGTAGATGACGAGGTGAGGATAGAGGTCACTGATGATGGTCCCGGTATTCCGGAGGACCAACGCGATAAAATATTTCAAGCTTTTTATCAATTGCCTGATGATCCTGTGGCATCATCTAAGGGTACTGGGATTGGTTTGGCATTTGCAAGGTCTTTGGCAGAAGCCCATCATGGAAGTTTGTTTCTGGAAAATAGTTCCGAGGGCGGTGCTTCATTTGTATTATCTTTACCATTGGGAACTGTAGAAACAGAAGATGTATCTGATGAATTGACTGAAACGGATGCTGTAGATGTTGGAGAAGAGGTGACTTCTGTTTCTGAATTTGCTAATAGGAGATTCACTGTTTTATTGGTGGAGGATAATCTTGAATTGTTAAATCTAACTCGGGAAGCTTTAAGTACTTGGTTTAGGGTGATACGTGCCGGTAATGGAAAAGAAGCATTGGAAATACTCACACGCCAGAGTGTGGATGTTATTGTCAGTGATGTTATGATGCCTGAAATGGATGGACTTGAACTTTGTAATCATGTAAAATCCGATATGGCTTATTCTCATATTCCTGTTATTTTGCTGACTGCAAAAACGACATTGGAATCTAAAGTGGAAGGACTTGAAAGTGGTGCTGATGTATATCTTGAGAAACCGTTTTCTGTTAAGCAGCTCTATAAACAGATCGAGAATTTATTAAAACTGCGATTGGCGTTTCATAAACAGATGACGGACATCACAATTGGTTCATCTTCTTCACTTTCGGATTTTGCTATTTCTCAAAAAGATGTAGAATTTATAGACAAGATCAATGCAATTTTATCGGAGCAGGTTATTAATGAAAATTATTCAATTGATATATTGGCAGATCAAATGAATATGAGTCATTCTAATCTTTACCGGAAGATGAAAGGTTTGTTTGGTATGCCTCCTAATAACTATGTGAAGAACTTCCGCTTAAACAAAGCAGCTGAATTAATTGCAAATGGTGTTCGCATAGCTGAGGCAGCAGAACGGTTAGGCTTTGCTTCTTCTTCCCATTTTGCAAAATGTTTTAAAGAGAAGTTCGGAATGTTGCCAAAAGATTATAAATAACAAGTCTTTTCATGATGGGAAAAATGATGGGAGGGTAGATGAAGTTTAAAAATGCAAGAAGTATACCGTAGTAATATTTTTTATCCATTCGTTTTATATTCTTGACTCCGGGAAAATCGTAATTGCACATAAACCAGTCACTTTCGCCCCTCGAATTTGCAGCGTTTTTGAATCTCCCGCATCTAAACTAACGTGAGTTCGATATAATTTAGAACATTACAAATTGTCCATAGTTCTTTGTATATATTATAGAACAATGATTACTAAAAAGCGTTAAAGGATTCTTTATGATGTCATCTGGTTTATTGATCGTTTGCCCCTCTTGTGCTAAACGCAAGACTGAATCTTTGTCTTTGCTGAGAGCCAAACGCTCATACAGGCTTGAATTATATTGCCGCTGCAATTGACGTACACTCCAATTTTGTTTCTGAGACTCAATTTCGTAAAATCTGCGTTCTTCATCAGATTCAATGCGCATTAATATCAAATAGTGAGACCATGAAAGCGTAAACGGATATTCCCTAGTTGATTTTATGGGGCTTTCGGTGAGTTTTTGAATTTGGTCAACGCTGTTGTTCCAATCTCTTTTGTCGAGTATGTTGAGAAAAATTTGCGACATCTTTTCAATGTTTTGTGTATTGGGTCAAAAAGAAGTTGTATATTTGTTCATCAATATCTAGTCTCAATATAGGTAATCTATGGAATTCATCACATCAACACATTTGAAGCAATGGGCTGACACAAAAGAATGTCAGTCTCTCTTGCCAGAATTGATGAGACGGCTTATCTGTGCTTCCGTGAAGCAGTTGAATAGACTGTCTTTCCCCAGTGGGGATGCTGTGCATATGCCTGAATGGGCCGGAGCAGATACCTGGGTTCTGATTTAAAAAGACCGAACATATAAGAATACCCGATAACTGTTGTAAGAAGCTATCGGGTATTTTTTTATTGTCAGCCCGGTTTCTTGCTTTAGAATTAGAATACAGGCATCTGCCAGATAAATCCTACAGAAATACGGTTAGTACTATAATTCTCCTGTCCCAGCACCTTGGCGCGGGAAGTGAAATCATACGAACGTCCCACGTAGGTAACAAAGAAGTGCAGATTGGTTTCCATCGGGTAATATTCGATACCGCCCAGATATCCCCAGGAAGTACGGTAATTTCCCTTCTCTATTCCCTCGGACGCCTTGCCTACGGAAGCCGTCTCGTACATACCCTTCACAAAAACATTCCATTTCGGAAGAAAGCGGTAATTACATTTGGCAACAACCGAAAGATAGTTAGCATCAAAAGCGTTATGCCCGCCCGGACGGCCTACGATACTGGTAATAATACCTTTGCGGTCAATGTCCTCTTTTGAATACATGAAATCGACAAAAGCATTCCATTTGCCGAGATTCAATTCGTTACCTAAAGCATAATAATACATATTGTGACTTTTGGCCTCGTTCATGACAGAAGCCGACCAACGGGTCTTGAATACGTTATTGAAATTACCATTCCAGTTCAAAGTATAAACCAGCGGCATTTTGCCGGATTTCAGATCGGGAAGATTTCCTTCGGCATCTTCCGTGATTCCGTAAGTGCTGTCGAACGAACTGTTGCGGCTGTTCAGTATTTGTAGGTTAAGTTGCTGTTCGGGAGTAATGTTATAGCCTATATTCAGTCCGGTCATAAAGTTACTCATATAGTCGATCATATCGCTGTACTGGTAGATGTCGATTGGGTTGAGGTCGAACTCGATACCACCGTATGCGGCACATTGCTTTCCTGCGAAGAGGCTGAACTGGTCATTCAGTTTGATACCGATTCCGGCATAGTCGATGGAAGTAGGCAGATTGTCAATCATGCCGTTTGCATCGTTCGAGCGGTTGAGGCGTTGACGATAGCGGTAAGAAAGCCAGTTGTTGATATTTCCTTTGGCTTCGATACGGAGCTGGTGCATATTGAAGTCACCTTCCTGAAAACCATTTTGGAAATGAGCGTCAAAGCTCCCTTGCATATTCAGATAAAGATTGAACTTATCTGTTTTCTTTTTCACGTCTGTCAGTTCTTCAAACAGGGGAGTGTTCGGGTTGAATTTATCCTTCTTCTCCGTTTTTTGAGCATATACTCCCTGTATGCTGCCCGCCAGGAGCAACATAAATATCCATTTTTTCATAAGTAGGTCAGGTTTTTAGTATTCGTTAAAATATTGCTGAATTTGTTTCCAGTCAGTCGTTTTGGTTAGTGCAAGCATTAACAAAACGCGTGATTTCTGCGGATTAAGTTCCTGTGAAGCCACAAACTGATATTTGGCGTCGTCTACCTCTGCATCCAGCGTGGTAGGACCTGTCGGGACACGGGAAGAACGAACCACAAGGATTCCTTTCTGACGGGCGTCTGTCAGTACCGGGAAGATATTCTGATGGATATTTCCATTTCCTACTCCTGCATGGATAATGCCTTTGTAGCCGTTGTTGAGCATCGGAGTTACCATATCTGCTTCAATGTTGGAATAGCTGTATACGATACCTACTTTAGGAAGTGCGTTCAGATGAGTAACATCGAAAACGGATTGGGTGGTATGTTTTTTTAGCGTCACCTGATTATAGAATACTTTTCCGTTCAACACATAACCCAGCGCGCCGGAGTTGGGAGCTTGGAAAGTTTGCACGTCGACCGTGTTCATTTTAACCGTACTCTGTGCTCCAAGGATCAGTCCGTTCATGGCAACCAGTACTCCTTTGTCTTTGGATTCTTTTGCGGCGGCGGTAACTACGGCGTTATAAAGATTCAACGGGCCGTCGGCACTTAGAGCCGTAGACGGACGCATGGCACCTACCAGTACCACCGGTTTGTCACTTTTAACGGTCAGGTTCAGGAAATAGGCCGTTTCTTCCATCGTATCGGTTCCGTGAGTAATCACGATGCCGTCGATGTCCGGGCGTTTCAATAGTTCATTTATTTTTTTTGCAAGCGTCAGCCAAACCTGGTCGTTCATGTCCTGCGAACCGATTTTGACAATCTGTTCTCCGGTCACGTTGGCGATGTCCTTAATTTCGGGCACGGCATCAAGTAGTGCGCCGATGGCAACTTGTCCTGCTGTGTAGCTGGTTCCGGTAGCTGAACTTCCTGTGCCTGCAATCGTTCCTCCGGTGGCAAGGATATGAATGTTCGGTTTGGCGGCAAATGCCATTGTTACAGAAAATAGTAGTGTGACTACTACCAGTCCAAAGCTTTTGAATTGTTTCATAACTGAATGATGTTTAGGTTAATAATATATGTATATTAAAATATTTGTATAAAGAGCAGTCCCAGGGCAATGGCAACAATCGTCGATACCAAGCCGGGCATCATGAACGAATGATTCAACACATACTTGCCGATTTTTGTTGTCCCGGTACGGTCGAAATTGATGGCGGCCACTACGGTAGGGTAATTCGGAATAAAGAAATATCCGTTCACTGCCGGAAACAAGGCGATCAGCATATAAGGCGAAATCCCCAATGCAATGCCCAGAGGCACAAGTGCCCGAACTGTGGCAGCCTGGCTGTATAGTAGAATAGACATCACAAACAGCGCGACACCAAACAGCCACGGCATTTGTTGCACGATCCCTTCAATAGAAAGAGTTAGCTGTCCCATATTTCCCTGAAGGAAGGTATCTCCCATCCAGGCAATACCGAAGATGGCAATCACTGCCTGCATACCTGCCGGAAATACGGAACCTTGTGTTGCTTTGATTCCGTCGGTCTTGGTCACTAACAGGATAATGGCAGCAGCCGATAACATCACGATTTCGATGATGGAAGACATTCCTAATGTAACTATTTCCCCGTCGATCAGGAAACTGGGGCGCATTCCTTCAAAAGAACCGAAGAGTACGATAAACGCAGTTGCCAATATAAAGATAAGGACGGAAATCATAGCGGAACGTTTGTTCTTCACATCTTTAATCTCTATCTTTTTATTGTTGAACAGTCCTTCTTTCAGACGTTTCTGATATTCGGGGTCTTCCACCAGCTCTTTACCGACTTTCATAGAGAATAAAGCACCGACCAACACGCCGACAATGGTAGCGGGAATCGTAATCTTGAGAATGTCGAACAGAGTAATATCGAATCCGGCTAAGAGCCCAAGAAGTGCTACGGTAGCCGCGGAAATCGGACTGGCCGTAATGGCCTGTTGGGAAGCAATGACGGCAATACCCAACGGACGTTCCGGACGGATTTTGGTTTCGGTGGCAACCTCCGCGATGACCGGCAACACAGAATAGGCAACATGTCCCGTTCCGGCTACAAAAGTAAACAGGTAAGTCACCAGCGGGCTAAGCAAGGTGACGTGTGAAGGATTCTTACGAAGCAAATGTTCTGCCAGTTTCACCATATAGTCCAGTCCGCCGGCCGCTTGCATACAGGAAGCAGCCGAAATCACTGCGGCAATCATTAACATAACGTCGATAGGAGGCGCGGTGGGTTGTAAACCAAAAACGAACGTAAGTATAGCCAACCCAACTCCTCCCATCACGCCGAGGCCGATACCTCCCAAGCGTGCGCCAATAATAATAGCTGTCAGAACAAATGCTAATTGTAATATCATAGAATGCTGTTTTAAGTTCCCAACAAAGATACGTGATTTCTCTCTTTGTATTTTCTTTTTCTTGTATTAACAACAAAAAAGTCTTTGAATAGTTTTTGCATATTTATTAAAACAATAACTAAACTCATTGGTTATTATAAGAACTAACGAAACTGTTATTATTATAAAACAACCGATATGGAACAAAATTTATCAAAAAAAACTCGTACAGAGAGTGACCTGATAGGTAGTCGTGAAGTGCCGGAAAGTGCACTGTACGGAGTACAGACGCTCCGCGGTATCGAAAACTTTCGCATCAGTAAGTTTCATTTAAATGAGTACCCTTTGTTTATCCAGGCATTGGCTATCACAAAAATGGGAGCCGCCGTTGCCAACCGCGAACTGGACTTATTAACCGAAGAACAAACGGATGCTATCTTGAGAGCTTGTAAAGAAATACTTGAAGGAAAGCATCACGAACAGTTCCCCGTAGATATGATTCAGGGAGGAGCGGGTACTACCACGAACATGAATATCAATGAAGTGGTTGCTAACCGGGCATTGGAACTGATGGGGCATCAGCGCGGAGAGTATCAATACTGTTCGCCTAACGATCATGTCAACCGCTCGCAATCTACCAACGATGCTTATCCCACCGCTATCCACATTGGACTTTATTACACTCATCTGAAATTGGTTAAGCATTTCGAAGTGTTGATAGAGGCTTTCCGGAAGAAAGGACGTGAGTTTGCGCATATCATCAAAATGGGACGTACTCAACTGGAAGATGCTGTACCGATGACTCTCGGACAGACCTTCAACGGGTTTGCGAGCATTCTTGAACATGAAGTGAAGAATCTTGACTTTGCCGCGCAGGACTTTCTGACAGTCAACATGGGAGCCACGGCCATCGGAACCGGAATCACCGCCGAACCGGAATATGCGGAGAAGTGCATTGCCGCTTTGCGCAAGATTACGGGACTGGATATAAAACTAGCCGATGATTTGGTGGGGGCCACTTCGGACACTTCCTGCATGGTAGGTTATTCGGGAGCGATGAGGCGTATAGCTGTCAAAATGAATAAGATATGCAATGACTTGCGGTTGCTGGCTTCCGGTCCGCGTTGTGGATTGGGCGAAATTAATCTGCCGGCTATGCAACCGGGTTCATCCATCATGCCGGGAAAAGTGAACCCGGTGATTCCTGAAGTGATGAATCAGGTGGCTTATAAGGTGATAGGAAATGATCTTTGTGTGGCTATGAGTGGCGAAGCCGCTCAAATGGAGCTGAATGCAATGGAGCCGGTGATGGCGCAATGCTGTTTCGAGTCTGCCGACTTGTTGATGAATGGCTTCGATACCTTACGTACGTTATGTATCGACGGCATAACAGCCAATGAAGAAAAATGCCGGAGAGATGTGCACAACAGCATTGGTGTAGTGACAGCCCTGAATCCGGTGATTGGTTATAAAAATTCTACCAAGATAGCTAAAGAAGCATTGGAAACAGGAAAGGGAGTGTATGAACTTGTTTTGGAACATAATATCCTTTCCAAGAAAGATTTGGATACCATTCTGGAACCTGAAAATATGATTAAACCAGTCAAACTGGATATTCATCCCAACCGTTGATAGATAGTAAGTGGGAATCGATTCAATAGGGAAATCGCCGGGCAAGTCACTGATCTGCTCCGGCGATTTTGATTATTTGTTACTTTTATTCTATATGGGAATAATTGCTAACTTATCCGGTAAAATAGTTATTGTTCATTACTTTAAAAACAGTGAACTTTGCAACATCATTAGTTATGAACTTAACAAGTAAATTTTGAACCAATTAAAACTATATGGATATGAATGCATTTGACGTTATTATTATCGGTTTTGGCAAGGGAGGGAAGACTCTTGCGGCAGAGTTTGCAAAGCGTGGGCGAAAAGTTGCCATTGTTGAACGTTCGGATAAAATGTATGGAGGAACGTGTATTAATATTGGCTGTATTCCGACCAAGACATTGGTTCATCAGGCTAAAATTGCTTCCGGTATGAAAGACGCTACATTTGAAGAAAGGAGTGAGTTCTATCGCAATGCCATTTCTGTGAAAGAGGCTGTGACAAGTGCATTGAGAAATAAGAATTACCATAACCTGGCAGATAATCCCAATGTAACAGTCTATACAGGTGTGGGCTCTTTTGTCTCTTCCGATGTGGTTTCTGTCCGTACATCTACTGAAGAAATAATGCTGACATCGAAGCAAATTATTATCAATACGGGAGCAGAAACAGTTATTCCTCCCATTGAGGGAGTTGTGGGTAATCCGTTGGTTTATACAAGTACCTCAATCATGGAATTGACAGAGCTTCCCCGCCGACTGGTTATTATCGGTGGCGGTTACATCGGTTTGGAGTTTGCGTCTATGTATGCTTCGTTCGGTTCACAGGTGACCGTACTCGAAAGTTATCCTGAACTGATTGTGCGTGAAGACCGGGATATTGCTGCAAGTGTAAAAGAAACATTAGAGAAAAAAGGCATTGTTTTTCGAATGAATGCAAAGGTTCAATCTGTGAAACATATCGAAGATGGAGCAGTCGTTGTTTTTTCTGATTCACAAACTGGTGAGGTGGTGGAACTTGAAGCTGATGCTGTATTGCTGGCTACAGGACGCCGACCGAACACGAAAGATCTGAATTTGGAAGTTGCCGGAGTGGAGACGGATGCACGCGGAGCGATCATTGTGGATGAATACCTGAAAACAACCCAACCGAATATACGTGCCGTTGGTGATGTGAAAGGTGGTTTGCAGTTCACTTATATTTCATTGGATGATTACCGGATTATCCGGGAGGATCTGTTTGGCGATAAAGAACGGACAACCAATGATCGCAATCCGGTTAGCTACTCTGTTTTTATTGATCCTCCATTAGCACGTATCGGATTGAATGAAGAAGAGGCTCGTAAACAGAATTTGGATATTATTATCAAGAAATTGCCCGTTATGGCGATACCAAGAGCGAAAACATTGGGAGAAACGGATGGCCTTTTGAAAGCTGTCATTGATAAGAATACGGGAAAAATATTGGGCTGTATGCTGTTTGCGCCTGATTCCAGCGAAGTAATCAATATAGTTGCTGTTGCAATGAAGACAGGTCAGGATTATACTTTCCTGCGTGATTTCATTTTTACTCATCCTAGTATGAGCGAGGCGTTAAATGATTTGTTTTCATAGTAGTAAGAATGAGTATAATCTTCTCCCATAAAGTTTAAAAAACATCAAAGTATCTGCCACCTGCAACAAAACGCTTGTAATGTATTAGTAAATAGGCAGTTGGAGCGTTGCAGATACCTGTTGCAGATACGTTGCAGATAAAGTATCTGCAACGTATAATATAACTAAAGAAAAGTCCTTGATTTCTTTATGCAAAGCTATGGGAAGTTCTAGTTATCCTTACGGGAGAGTTATAATAACTCTATATGGAATGTCTTATACGGATTTAGGTTGACACTCTTTTCGAGGCATAAAAAACGAAAAAATATGCCAAAGCAATCTCCTAAGAGTTATTCTGAGACTTTCAAATTGGAAGTTGTAATAGACTATTACATTAGCGGTTTGTCAAAGATTTCAACTGCTAAAAAATGGGGTTTAAGTAGTCATTCAGTATTGATAAAATGGCTCCATCAGTACCCTATTGATTCAGATTTACTATCTTTGCCCCCTGAACTAATCTCCGAATTGAAGATGAAGGATGCACCAAAATCGAAGGAACAGCTTCTAGAAGAAGAGGTTCTCCGTCTGCGAAAAGCCCTTGAACTGGAGAAACTTCGTTCTCATGCCTTTAAAAAGCTGATTGAAACCACGGAAAAGGAGGAAGGAATTTCCATCTTAAAAAAAGATGGTGCCAAATAGTCACAGGTCTTCGCGAAGAGTTTCCGACTATCAGTCTGAAGACTCTTTGCGGATTGTTTGGCAAGTCTTCCCAGGCCTACTACAAGAAACACAAATCTTCTCTCTCACGCAAGCAGATAAGGGAAATGATTGTGGATTCAATCCTGTATTATCGTTCCAAGGATCCTGGCATAGGCGGTTTGAAGCTCCATTACGAGCTCCGTTCCATTTATGGTGGTGATGTGGTCGGTGGTAGGGATGCATTCCTTAACTTAATGCGTTCCGAACGTCTGATGCTACCCCCTAAGAAACCCAGGCATACAACAGACTCGAACCATCTGTACAAAAAATACCCGAATCTGATAAAAGGTGTAACGGCGCAATATCCGAATCATATTTGGGTCAGTGACATAACGTATATATGGCTTGAAGGTGGTGTGTGTTATCTCCATCTGCTGACTGACATATATTCACATGCAGTTCTGGGGTGGATACTTTCTTCCGGTCTTAATGCCAAATACACTTTACAGGCATTAGAACAAGCTATAGTCATAGCCGGAGGCGGGAATCTATGTGGAACTATCCATCACTCCGACCGTGGTGTACAGTACGCCTGTGATGCCTACATCCACCTGTTGGTGGAACATCATATACGCGTAAGTATGACTGAATGCTACAATCCCACTGATAATGCTGTCGCTGAAAGGATGAACGGGATTTTGAAAACAGAATGGATATACGGCATGTCATTGTTTAAGGATGAACAGGAAGCACGGGAACAAATCGGAAAAATGATAGAATTCTATAATAATGAACGACCACATATGAGTATCGGCATGAAAAAACCGATAGATGTGTATTACGGTGAAGTACCGGGAAAATCACTGTGGAAAAAATGAAAGGACATGCATGGAATACATAAATTTATTGTATTTTTGTTTCACCGAGAACCGGAGGCGTGACGGTTTAAGCCATTGCCTTCCAAAAGCCGATAGGGTATCGAACCCTATCGACTTTTACCGAGAACCGGAGAACATTTGGGTTTGTCCATTATTTTTTCAAATGACAACCTTTGTAGAATAGAGACATACAAACTAGAAACTTTTTCAGTATAAAATAATAGAATGTAACAACCTTTTTAGTAACCAGCCTCTAATAGTGACAACCATTTTTAGGATAAGACAGAAACTTCAGTTTCCTGCCTTAGGTACTCTCGTTTCCTGCCTTAGATACTCTCGTTTCCCGCCTTGGAAACTGTAGTTTCCCGCCTCGGAACTGTAGTTTCTAGTTCTTTGCTTTAAATTTGCGGCGCATCTTTAACGCATATCTTACTAATAGTATCAATACGGGTACTTCTACCAGTGGCCCGATTACCGCGGCGAAAGCCTCTCCCGAACTGATACCGAAAACGGCAATAGCCACAGCAATAGCCAATTCAAAATTATTTCCGGTAGCCGTAAATGATACGGATGCGGCTTTTGGGTAATCCGTTCCCATTTTTCGGGTAATAAAAAAGGAAACAAAAAACATGATTCCAAAGTACAACACCAACGGTACTGCTATTATCATCACATCATACGGCAATTTTATGATATATTCTCCCTTGTAAGAGAACATTATCACGATTGTAAACAGCAAGGCCAACAATGTAACCGGGCTGATTTTAGGGATAAATTTCTGGTAATACCAATCCATGCCTTTATTCTTAACCAAGACTAAACGTGTCAGAAATCCAAGAACAAACGGTATTCCTAAATAAATGCCTACACTTTTCGCAATCTCGGACATCGTGATTTGTTGAACGGCGTCGGTTGTTTCCATTCCCACCCATTCAGGGAACACAGATAAGAAGAAATAAGCATATACAGAAAAGAAAAGGACCTGAAAGATGCTGTTAAAAGCGACCAGTCCGGCCGTATATTCGTTGCTTCCTCCTGCAAGTTCGCTCCAAACCAGTACCATGGCGATACATCGTGCAAGACCTATCATAATCAATCCGTACATATATTCGGGGTAATTATGCAGGAAGATGATTGAGAGAACGAACATCAGTATCGGCCCTACCAACCAATTCAACAGAAGTGATACGGTCAGGATTTTTTTATCTTTGAATACGTTGCCTAATTCTTCATATTTCACCTTTGCCAAAGGTGGATACATCATCAGGATAAGCCCTATTGCCAAGGGTATATTCGTCGTTCCGACTTCAAAATGACTCCAAAAGTCTACGATGCCGGGATATAGGTAACCCAATCCTACACCGATAAACATTGCTAAGAAAATCCATACCGTCAAATAACGGTCTAAAAAAGCAAGTTGTTTCATAATCACTCTCTTTTTATTTTGCTCTCCATGCGATTAACGCGGTATTACTGTCTGATAATTTCTTTACTCTGTCGATCCATGGCAACTCACTTTGTGCTTTGGCCTTTAAAAATGGGTTTTGGGTATCAACCAGAGATAAACAGGAGTTTATCACCCACCATTTGTTCTTGATGCCTGCCCGTTGTAAATCTTGCAATAAACGTTCCGCCTCAAAAACAGGGGTTGTTTCCGGAAGTGTTACGATGACAACCTCCGTTTCTTTGGGATTGCGCAGACGTGGCAACAGGTTTGCCACTGCTCCCTTGATTTCTCCCTGCGTCCGTTCTACCTCCTTGTGATAACTTTGTGTTGCATCCAACAATAACAAAGTATGTCCGGTTGGTGCTGTGTCTATTACTACAATTTCCGTATCAGCCTTTTCCACTATATCGGCAAATGCCTTGAATACAGCTATTTCCTGTGTGCAAGGGGAACGCAGATCTTCCTCAATATATTCCATATCTTCGGCCGTCATTTGGTTTTCCCTGGCTTTTGCCCTTACCTCGTTTTTATAAGCCTCCAGAACTTCCGCTTCGTCAATTTTACTAACGTCGATCCCTGCTTTTATTACAAGTTCATAATTCAAGTGATTGGCCGGGTCTGTTGTTGTCAAATGCACTTTTGCGCCAAGTGCTTTTAGCTTTAGGGCGATATTGGTTGCAACAGTCGTTTTTCCTACGCCCCCTTTTCCCATTGTAAAAATAACCCGTTTGCCGGAAGAAAAAAGATCGTTCACCAAATCATCCAGATTCTTTTCACCCTGCAAAGGCTTGTAATCACCTCCCGGAATAAGGTTATCGCTCGATAACATTTTCCGGATATTTTCTATAGTTGATAAATTGTAGGAACGTAACGGAACGCTATATGCCGGATAATCTTTCAACTCCTCCGGAATGTTCTGTAAAGCCGAAGTTTGTTTTTCGCTTAATAACTTGGAAACTTTGTCGTTATCATCGGCTTGTTGTAACACTCCGTTTATGACAAGTACCTGGTTTTTTATGCCAAGCAAATTCAACTCGTGAGAAGAGCGTGCAGCCTCCTTTAATGGAGCAAGATCCGGGCGGGCAACTAGTATCAGGCTGGTTGCTTTTTTATCGGACAAGGTATTTACAGCCTGTTTATAAATGCCTTTTTTTTCTTCCAGTCCCGACAGCTGGCCTAAGCAGGATGCGCCATGCGTACTTTCACTGATAAACGTACTCCAAGCGGATGGTAATTGTAACATTCTTAGGGTGTGTCCCGTTGGCGCTGTATCAAAAATGATATAATCGTATTCTTTTTCTTTGGTTTTATCGGTGATAAAATCCGAAAACTCATTGAACGCTGCAATCTCTACCGTGCAAGATCCGGACAGTTGTTCTTCCATATTCCGGATCACACTTTCCGGCAATTTCCCACGATAAGGGGAGATTACGCTTTCCCGGTATTCTGCGGCTGCTTTTTCCGGATCAAGATTTACGACCGTCAGGCCGGGCACTTCGGAGATATTCGTACCATGCCCGTTCAGTTCCTGCCCAAACACATCTTGCAAATTAGAGGCTGGATCTGTACTTATCAATAATATCTTTTTGCCAAGATCCGCAAGACCTACGGCCGTAGCGCAAGCGATAGAAGTTTTTCCTACACCGCCTTTACCTGTAAAAAACAAATACTTTGTTAACTGTATGTCTGATAAATTGAAATTCTTCATAATCTCATTGGTTGATAATTGGAATAATGTCTAACTGAATGCCTGTCCACTCGCTCAACTGCTTATTGGTCGGATAACCTTTTGTTACCACGATTTCCCCCTCTACTATGGTGATTGGCAAGCCTTCCGCACCCTCTTTCATCAAATAATCATTAACCGTTTTATTGCTGACATAAAGCTGCGGCTCGTCCCGTAAATTATGACGCTCGACAACGATCCCCTGTCTTTTGAGGGTTTCCAGTACGGCTGCAATCCTCATAAGGTCAGGATTGATATTCGGGCCACACAATCCGGTAGGGCAACACATCGCCGGATCAAAAATCTCGATTCTTTTCATATTCTGTTTTTATTTAATTTATAAGTAATTGATATATGCGTAATAAATGCCGACTGCGATAAACAAAACAGCTACCACTCTGTTAAACCATTTCTGAAATACCTGTATGCGGTTATAAAATTTACCTATCCCGGCAACACTATACGCCAAGACCCAGGCTACCAGAATAACGGGCAGACCGGTAGCCACCGCATAGACAATAGGCAAGAGGTAGCCTCCCGGTTCTGCTGCCGACATCGGTATAAGCATCCCGAAGTAAAACAGTCCGCTGGTAGGGCAAAATGCCAGAGCGAAAAGCACTCCAAGCAAAAGGCTGCCTAAATTGCCTTTCAGTTTTTCTGCCTTTCCTGTTCCCGAAAATCCGAACTTAGGTAAATTCAAACGATCTCCGAAAAGCATGAATACTCCTACAAATATCAAGACCGGGGCGATCAGTATCTCACCATATTTACTTATACCTTTTTGTAAGGAAAACATGCTTGAACCCTCTTTCAATATAGAAATCAGGATGATCCCTAAAACCGTATAAGCCACAACACGCCCCAAGGTATAAAGCAATCCTCCTAAAAAAATCTTGTTCCGGTTGCCTATATCCTTACTGATAAAGCCTATCGCAGTTATATTGGTAGCCAAAGGGCAAGGACTTATAGCTGTAAGCAAACCGAGCAGGAAAGCGGTTATTACCGGGATATTGCTATTATCCAGAAGATTTTGAAGAAAATCCATATAATAGTTATTTTAGCAGTTCATTTATTTTGTTCTTTATACCTTCTTTGAATATATCCGGTGACCCCTTTGCGTTGGCAAAAGAAAATTCAGTCATGTTATTAACAGTTTCTTTTCCTCCCTTCCAGCCGTTTATATACAAAGACGACCATGTCACCTCATATTTATCCGCAATCGCTTCATTTTGCGGATCTGAAATATCTATAACCTTATACACAACTGCCCCTTTATCGATTTGATTTTTGAAAGTGGCTTCCAACACTTCATTCGTCAGTTGCTCAATCGCACGGCAGGTAACACACCGTTGTTTTCCATGAAAGTAGATTACTTCTACGCGATCTCCCTGTGCGGAAACCTCTTGTTTGTTTTCTGTTTTTGGCTTCCCGCTACAAGAAAACAGGAGTAAGCTGATAGCAATCAAAAATAAATGTTTCATAGGTGCAGTGTTTCTAAGTTATTGTTTCAATAGTTCTTTTACTTCGGCTAAGGATAATTTTCTTCCGGCTGAAACGATCTTTTCGTCAATCACTAATGCCGGCAAACTAAGGATATTATACTCCATAATCTTTAAAATATCTTCCTCTTTAACTAACGTAGCATCTAAATTTAGATCTCTTACCGCCTGTTCTACTGTTACGTACAGAGCTTTACAATTTGCGCAGCCTGTACCTAAAACTTTAATTCCCATATTTCCTATTTTATATATTAAACGTAATTCGTAAAACAACGAACAATAAGTCTAAAAAAAGGGCTGCTATTCACAGCAAGCACCTTTTTTAGAAGCGCAATCGCAAAAGAATTGGGCGAACAACTGTCTGGCTATTTCCCAGTTTTCACGGTTTATGCAATATTTCACTTTGGGCGTTTCTATTTCACCCTGTATCAGTCCAGCGTCTTTTAATTCTTTTAGATGCTGGGAAACGGTTGCTTTAGCGATTGGCAACTCATCGTGGATGTCCCCAAAATAACAGCTTTCTTGCCTTGCAAGAAAATTAAGTATTGCTATTCTGGTGGGATGCCCCAACGCTTTAGCAAAACGAGCAATCTGTTCCTGCTGTTCCATACATTAGTTTCTCTTTTATTTAATGTTCGCAAATATACGAACAATGCTATAAAAAGCAAATCCTATATTCGTGTTTTAACGAACATTCACTGCTTAAATGGTAGAAAGATGATGGTAGCTTGGTTATAAGTTTATCTATAATGCTTTTATTGTCACTACTAATATAGGTGTTATTATACTGTTTCCCATGCATTAATACCTGATTTTTGAACTATTAATACCTGATTTTCGAACTATTAATATATGATTTTTAGGGAGTTAATACTTGATGCTATAGCTGTTAATACTTTTGGTAATAGTAGATAATGTACTGTATGTCAGAAGATAATGGTTCTGTCTTGGTGCGAGGCATGGTGAGAGTAAAAGTTACTCTCATCTTACTGTCATACTTACTCTCATACCTGTAACTCCGATGAATAAAGGCTTTTCAAACGATTGATGAGAGTATGAGAGTAAAATTGCTTATTTATTTTTATTGGTGACGGATTTCAGTAATCAGAAATAAGAAACAGGATTATATTTTATCAAATTCATTTTAATACAGAACTTCCTATATTTATTTCCATATTTCTGCTACCTTTCAAAAAAAACATATATCTTTGTCATACGCTTTCAGCCCATCAGCGTGATGAAACAGGCAGGAAGCGGTTTTTATTTCCTATATGGAGTAAAAGCGTATTATCTCTCACTTTCAGAAATAGCTAATTCAAACAGAGGGAGATGATACGGTAGATACTCCACGTGAACGGATGTATTCAACATATTCGTAAAAGGTGTGTTATATATAAACGATTGACGTGGGTGTCTGCTGTTATCATTGTTCTCTGGTCGGTTTAGCTAGCCTTGAAAGTGGATAATGGTACAGCAGCATCTGCGTCTTTCTTGTATTCGGCCGGTTATCAATTACCCCACAATTTAACCTAGCCAATCTCCATCCGGCGGACTGCAAAAAGAGTGGATGCTCGTTGTGCTAATATACATGAATAAAACATTATTCATCCCTTATTGTATCACACATAAAAGAACAAACGCTATGGCACAATGGATTAGTATAGAAGAAGCGGCTGCAAAGTACGGGTTCGAGACAGAATATATCTGGGTCTTGATAGAGATAAGAGAAATCATCGTGGACTACCAAAGAGCTGACATCGACATCATCGACGATGAAAGTATTCAGGATTTTATCAACCGGAATAAAAAGGGGATTACATTGATGTATATCGAAAAGTTGGAACGATATTGCATGGATAAATCTCAAGTCTGTTCAATATACGCATCACTTTTAGGCAAACAAGATAAGGAAATCACCATATATAAAGGAGCTAAATTTTTGTATGATGCATTGCAGAGCAAATGGTTGAAGCAATGTGACCGGGTGCGGCATTTAGAAAAAGAACTTGCATTGGAGCAGACCACTTGCCGTACGTGTTGGCTGAAAAGGTTATGTATGATAATTAGGAAGTAAATTTGATTAACTATCATTTTTCCAATATTTATAGATGATAAATAGGATGAAAATTGAACTAATAAGAACTTCTTATTAGTCTGTGAGTGTTAGATGAAACTGATGCTCTATTGTAAGTTCAATCTTCAAAAGAGCAAATATAAAGGTATGGGCGTCGGATTAAGTGAACAACAGCGACTTTGAGCGAACAAAAAACCGATAAATTGTGTTTATTTATTCTAATTATATATCTTTGCCCCGAATTATAAACACGTAAATTTATGAAAAAGATTTTTGGTGCTTTAATGATTGCCGTATGTATCGGTATGGCGATGCCTGCCCAGGCGCAAATACACTTTGGTGTAAAAGGAGGTTTGAACTTGTCGAAGGCGAGTTTCTCTAATGTAGGCGATAACTTTAAGAAGGATAATTTTACCGGTTTCTTTATTGGTCCGATGGCCGAGTTTAATATTCCAATCGTAGGGTTGGGAGTAGATGCTGCCTTGCTTTTTGCTCAAAGAGGTATAAAGGTTTCTGAAGGAAACGAGGATTTGACTATCAAGCAAAACGGTATTGATATTCCTGTAAACCTGAAATATACAATCGGTTTGGGAAGTATGGCCGGTATTTATCTTGCTGCAGGTCCTGATTTTTATTTCGATTTTGCGGGAAATAAAACGATTGAAGGCGTAAAAACTGACAAGAAGAAAGCCGAAGTCGGCATTAACGTTGGCGCGGGTGTGAAATTGCTCAATCATTTGCAGGTTGGTGCCAATTATAACATCCCGTTGGGAGACACTGCCAAATTTGAAGGAATAGATGGTTCTTATAAGACTAAGACTTGGCAGGTATCTGTTGCCTATATTTTTTAAATAGTCTGTCATTTTACATCGTATATAAAAAAGAGTTTCCGGTGAACGGGAACTCTTTTTTTGTTCGGAGGCTGCCCTGTTGCAGCCTCGAAACTGTTTCTGCCCAATCCTGCCTTAAGAAGCGTTTTTCTTTTGAGTGTTCTCTCTTCCTTCTTTTTCATTCCCCATTTTTTATTGTATTTTTGTACCTGCAATGAAAAAATATGTAGATGTCATATTACCGCTTCCGCTTCCGAAGAGTTTCACTTACTCTTTGCCGGACGAATGTGCGGAAGATGTGAAGATAGGCTGCCGTGTGGTAGTTCCTTTCGGGCGAAAGAAGTTTTATACGGCTATCGTCCTTAACGTTCATTATTGTGCTCCAACGGAGTACGAAGTGAAAGATATATCTGCATTGCTGGATGCTTCTCCCATTTTACTACCCGTTCAGTTCAAATTTTGGGAATGGATAGCCGATTACTATCTCTGTACACAGGGAGATGTGTATAAAGCGGCACTTCCTTCCGGCCTGAAGCTGGAGAGTGAAACGATTGTTGAATATAATCCCGATTTTGAGGCGGATGCGCCATTGCCGGAACGGGAACAACGCATTTTGGATTTACTTGCCGTAGATGCGCAGCAGTCCGTCACTAAACTGGAGAAAGACAGCGGCATAAAAAATATTCTTACCGCCATCAAGTCCCTGCTCGATAAAGAAGCCATTTTTGTAAAGGAAGAATTGAAACGTACTTATAAGCCTAAGACAGAGGCACGAGTACGGCTTGCGGGTACAGCAGATGAAAAGCAACTCCATATCTTGTTTGATATTCTGTCTCGTGCTCCGAAGCAACTGGCGTTGCTCATGAAGTATGTAGAGTATTCAGGTATTTTAGGAACCGGAACTCCGAAAGAAGTCTCCAAGAAAGAATTGTTGCAACGGGCTAATGTGGCCCCTTCGGTACTGAACGGACTGGTGGATAAGAAGATTTTCGAAATCTACTATCACGAAATCGGACGGTTGAATAAACAGGAGAAAGAAGTGGTCGAGCTGAACGCCTTGAACGAGTTTCAGCAACGGGCACATGATGAAATCGTTCAGTCTTTCCAGGAGAAAAACGTGTGTCTGCTTCATGGAGTAACGTCCAGCGGGAAGACGGAAGTGTATATTCATCTGATCGAAGAAACGATTCGTCAGGGAAAGCAAGTCTTATATTTGTTGCCGGAGATTGCCTTGACTACTCAAATTACAGAGCGTCTGCAACGGGTTTTCGGTGCTCGCCTGGGGATCTACCATTCTAAATTCCCCGATGCCGAACGGGTTGAAATCTGGCGGAAACAACTGGGAGAGAACGGGTACGATATTATCCTGGGTGTTCGCTCTTCCGTGTTTCTTCCTTTCCGAAATCTGGGATTGGTGATTGTGGACGAAGAGCACGAAAATACGTATAAGCAACAAGATCCTGCTCCCCGCTATCATGCCCGTAGCGCAGCGATTGTGCTGGCTGCCATGTACGGAGCTAAAACCCTGTTGGGAACGGCTACTCCTTCCATCGAGTCGTGGCAGAATGCAGGGGAGGGGAAATATGGTTTTGTACAACTAAAAGAACGATATAAAGAAATTCAATTGCCGGAGATTATTCCGGTGGATATAAAGGAATTGCATCGGAAAAAGAGGATGGTGGGACAATTCTCACCGCTCTTGATACAATACATGAAAGAGGCTTTGGAACAGGAAGAGCAAGTGATTCTCTTTCAGAACCGTCGCGGGTTTGCTCCGATGGTGGAGTGTCGTACCTGCGGTTGGGTGCCCAAGTGTAAGAATTGCGATGTAAGCCTTACCTATCATAAAGGGATCAATCAGCTAACCTGTCATTATTGCGGTTATACCTACCAACTGCCGAAATCCTGTCCTGCCTGCGAAGGTACGGAACTGGTGAACCGTGGCTTTGGTACGGAAAAGATTGAAGATGACATTAAAATCCTTTTTCCCGAAGCGGCAGTGGCACGAATGGACTTGGATACCACGCGCACCCGCTCTGCTTATGAAAAGATTATTGCGGATTTCGAACAAGGAAAGACGGATATATTGATCGGCACGCAAATGGTTTCGAAAGGATTGGATTTCGATCATGTCAGTATTGTAGGTATACTGAATGCCGATACGATGCTGAATTATCCGGATTTCCGTTCCTATGAACGGGCTTTCCAGTTGATGGCGCAAGTAGCGGGACGTGCCGGACGTAAGAACAAGCGGGGTAGGGTGGTGCTGCAAACCAAGAGCATCGAGCATCCTATCATTCATCAGGTCATTGCCAATGATTATGAAGACATGGTAGGCGGGCAGTTGGCGGAACGGCAGATGTTCCATTATCCTCCTTATTACCGGTTGGTATATGTTTATCTGAAAAATCATAATGAAGCGTTGCTGGATCAGATGGCGGCAGTGATGGCGGATAAGCTGCGGGCGGTATTTGGCAATCGGGTGTTGGGGCCGGATAAACCTCCTGTTGCCCGTATCCAAACGTTGTTTATTAAAAAGATTGTTGTAAAGATTGAGCAGAATGCTCCGATGGGACGTGCCCGGGAGTTGTTGTTACGCATCCAACGGGAGATGTTGGAAGATGAACGCTATAAATCTTTGATTGTCTACTATGATGTAGACCCCATGTGATTGAATATTTTTCCCCTTAATAAAAACCTTTAATCATTTAATTAACTAACCATGAAACGACTTACTATTTTTTCCCTGACTTGTCTCTTTAGCGTAGGCGCAGTTTTTGCCCAGCAAGGAGTCACTCAATGTGGTGTTCCGACAGGCCAACCGAAGTTCCCTTTACTGACTTATCAGGAATTGCCCGACCCTGCTACGCCGTCTGATAAAGAATGGGCGGCAGTGACAACAACACAAGTGTCTTGGGGTACAACAGACGTCCGGTACGCAAAACACGGGCTTCCCCGGTTGAAGAACCAGCAAACGGTTGCTTTGAAAGGCTGGCGTGGTGAACGTGTGAACGCGCAAGCGGTTGTATGGACTGGTGTAGAACTGAAAGACCTGAATTTCAGCTTTGGTGATTTCAAAGACAAGAAAGGAAATGTTCTTCCCCAAGATGCATTCACCGGCGGTTTTGTTCGTTATGTGATGACGGATGAATTGAACAAAGACGGTCGAGGTGCCTGCGGACACCGGAAAGCGGTGGATTATGATTCATTATTGGTGGCTGATCCTATTGATACCAGTCTGAAAGCAATGGCTTTGCCTGCTCATACTGTTCAACCTGTCTGGGTGCAATGTTGGATTCCTCAATCGGCTGTTCCCGGAACGTATAAAGGGGAGTTGCTAATCAACGACGGCTCTCGTCTGTTGCAACGCCTGAATCTGGAAATTACGGTTTCTTCCCGCGAACTTCCGGCGCCTTCGGAGTGGGCTTACCACTTGGATTTGTGGCAAAGTCCCTATGCAGTGGCACGTTACTATCAGGTTCCTCTATGGAGCCAGGAGCATTTAGACGCCATGCGTCCTTTGATGAAAATGCTGGCAGACGCCGGACAAAAGATTATCACGGCTACTTTGATGCACAAACCCTGGAACGGTCAGACGGAAGATTATTTTGATACAATGGTTACCTGGATGAAACGGGCGGACGGCACATGGTCTTTCGACTATACCATTTTCGACCGTTGGGTAGAATTTATGATGAGTGTGGGCATTGACAAACAGATCAACTGTTATTCAATGGTTCCCTGGGAGTTGTCATTCCAGTATTACGACCAGGCAACCAACTCTCTGAAATTTGTGAAAACTGCTCCGGGTGAAGAGGCTTACGAAGAGATGTGGGTAGCAATGCTTTCGTCTTTCTCCAAGCACCTGAAAGAAAAAGGATGGTTCGATATCTGCGCTATTGCAATGGATGAACGTCCGATGGAAGTGATGCAGAAGACCTTGAAGGTGATTCGTAAGGCTGATCCGGATTTCAAAGTTTCGTTGGCAGGAAATTACCATGCGGAGATTGAGCCCGATTTGTATGATTACTGTATCGTAATCGGACAGAACTTCCCCGAAGAAGTACGTCTCCGCCGTGTGGCAGAGAACAAACGTACCAACTATTACACCTGCTGTACGGAAGCGCATCCCAATACATTTACTTTCTCCGATCCTGCAGAAGCTGTCTGGATAAGTTATTATTCTTCTAAGAAACACCTGGACGGTTATTTGCGTTGGGCATACAACAGCTGGCCATTGGAACCGCTGCTCGATTCCCGTTTCCGCAGTTGGGCAGGTGGAGATACGTATCTTGTATATCCGGGAGCGCGTAGCTGTATCCGTTTCGAACGCTTGATTGAAGGAATTCAGGCGCACGAGAAGATAAATATCCTCCGTCAGGAATTTGAGAAAAAGGGAAATAAAGCCGGATTAAAGAAAATAGAGAAAATGCTTGCTCCGTTCAACTTGGGTAGTATGCCGGAAACCCCGGCAGCAGTAACCGTGAACCGGGCAAATCAAATACTGAACTCATTGTAAATGATTGTTCGTTAAATGGGAATTTAGGGGCGTAGCGCCCCAACAAGGTTTCCATTCGGCATGTTATCGTTTTAGACATACCCTAAAGGGTGGAACTGTATCTCTTTCAGGGAATACCGAATGGAAACTTTGCTCCGGCGCTACGCCGGTAAATGAGAATTTATCGGTTAAATGGGAATTTTGCAGTTAGGCTGAAAGCCTTACAATTATATATTTATTGGGGTGCCCTGAAAGGGCTTAATTATATAGCGTAGGGCAACGCCCTACGAA
>CECJ01014967.1_pt1 | contig 23778 bp, 7 predicted proteins | sample 557621 | NCBI WGS metagenome assembly CECJ01 (sample SAMEA3182052, study PRJEB8094) | gut metagenome | biome: human; feature: gut; material: Stool; isolation source: human stools | place: Canada | collected 2012-03-21
CTCTGTGACAGAAGAAAACATGCTTGCTCCTGAGTATTTAGAGAACTACCGACGTGTAGTGAACAATAACTTGAGGAGTTAACACGAAAAGAAAAAAATGAAAATCTACTATAAGCCCCGTCTATCGGGGCTTTGCACGATATAAGGGGCTAAACACAGGTAAAAGCTTGTAGAGGTTCAAGCCTTTTTCTGTCGAAGCATCCAAATCGCTGATGTTTGCCGTATGACCGTCAAGTTCCTGACCGATTCCGGCGCCAGACTTCAACGTAATATTTGCTGCTTTGATATTGGCAACGCCTGACTCAGGAACATAGCTCGGATCGGGATTCAAGATGGCTTCAGACACTGCAAAGAGCAATTCGTTCTGCGTCCAGCCGTAATTGTCTTTCGATGCTTGAACAAGATTTAATGCCGAGCCTTGAATATTCGCTTCTTTGTTAATTGCGTCTTCTGCAGAGCCGCATCCCGCAAAGCGAGACTTCAGAGCCGCAAAATCCTTTTGCTCTTCTGTTGTCAGCGCTCTTACGCGACCCTTTTCAGCTTCCTGCTCATGGTTTAGGTAAGCCTGATATCGATTAAAGTCGGAAGTAATACCATTTTTTATGTCTTGTTCGTCTTTAGCAAACCGAGCCCCTTCGTTAGAAGTTCCGTCAGACGTCAGAATGCCGGCTTCAATCCAGCTTTCAAGGCGTTTTTGTGCCGAACGCTCATCGCGATCCGAGCGATCAATCGCATCATAAATATTTCCGGCTGAATCAATTGTGACATCCCCACTCGTGCTGATCTGACCAACAAAAATATCCCCGACAGATTTCAAAGAAATATCACCTGCTGCAGTCAGGTCAAGACGCTGCGACAGATCAGAGGCCTCTTTGTGATCCAGACTCTTAATATTAATTCCGCCTTCTTGGGAAACAAGAGAAAGCTTCTGTCCGGAAAGCGAATTCAAGTCAACGCCGCCTCTGAATTCAGCAGAAACCGTTTCTCCGGCATTCAGGGATCCGGAAACGGAGGCACCGGAATTCAGATTCTTAGCATCAATATAAATAGACTTGCCAGCGGTTGCCGCTAGATTTAACTGCTTGTCAGAACTTCCGGCTGCTGTCCACTTAATAGCAGATCCTTCCGAGCCAATTGATCCTGAATCTGCTTTCAAGGTCAGATTAGATGCTCCGATTATTGCTGCGGCTCCGCTTTGATTGAGGATGTTGTTCCCTGCAATCAAGCTAACAGAACCGCCTTGGGCGTTCACAGCGCCTCCGAGCAGGACAGACTTACCGCTTTCAATCACAATTGAATTGGTTCCGCTTAAGAAAGACGTACCTACTTGATGGTCAGCCTTTACCGTGTAAGAATAAAGCGTCGAAGTCGAAGTGGTCGTAACTTTCTGAGTGTGATGTGTGCCTGAGAAGTGGACCCAAGTGTTATAAGTTGTCCAATGAGTAACCGTTGAGCTCTCCGAACTGCTCACTTGTGTAGTCCAAGCCTCAAAATTCTCATTCTTTCCTTCAGGACGGTCTGCTACCCAAATGGTCGAGCCGTTTGCTAAGTCTGCATCTCTTACTGTTGTCGTATTTACTGACGCCCAGTTTGTAGGCTCGCCGTAATCAAATGCATCCCAAACAGTAAACTTTTGGGAGTTATATCGAGTAGTGACCGTTGTTGAACCTTTTCCATCGGTCCAGCCATATAACTGGTCTTTCAAGGGATTGTAGGAACTATCCGAATCTGGAATTGCAGAGGATTTTGTTCCGTCTGCACTGAGCCAATAAGCAACAAAGTCGCCTTTACGGATTTCCGTCACCTTGGCGATTGCGCTATCCGGTCTGCCTTTAAATCCCGAGTTTGTATCTGTGATTTGAATCAGGCCTTCAATATTGCCGGTATCGACATTTCCAAGCAGAACGTCGCGGTTGCCGACGTTGATATTGATGTCTGCCGAACCGTTCGCCACGGACAATTGCCCGCCGCCTGTGCTTGCCACTCTTCCGGTAATGTAAATCTGTCCGCCTTGCGGAGAAATGTCATCGACGATCACCCTGTCATTGACCGGATCGTACCAGGCTGCGACTTGATACTTATAGGAATTGGAAGCTTCATCCCAAACAGGACCGCCTTCCTGTAGCGCATACTGCGGTGTCCTGCTGTTGACGTCGGACGGGGATCCGTGTGCCTGCCAATTTGCTTTGATAGAAGCAATCTTCTTGTCGACTTCCGTATCCGATAATGTCAAACCGTATTTCGCATAACCGCTTTGAACGTAGCCGTTTAAGTTAATCGCATCGGCTGCGAGGAAAACACTTCCTCCGGCAACCATGTCTCCGGCTTGACCATTGTCTGCATTACCAAGTTTGCCCGGACCGTACACATGGTCGGCATTTGAACTGACTGAGGATTGGGTGCCTAAGCTTCCGACTTCGTCTTTCCATAGCTCTTCAACAGAGCCTCCGACGTTAAACAATCCTCCTCTGTAAGACTGAGTAATAGAACCTTTTGCCGTGATTCCTAAAGAACCTCCGGCAGAAATCGATGCTGTTTTATCAGCGTAAACATCGCCTCCGCTGCGTACAGAGATATTTCCTGCCCGGTTAATCAGTTTTCCGGAAATATCAATGCTGGTATCCGGATTGATTCTTTGCTCTTTACCGTTCGAGGTAACTAGAACCGATCCGTTGTAAGCGGAGTTAACCTTTATTGACGGAGCTTCTGAATTAGCTGACGTCGTTAACTGGCCACGGAATGAACTCAAGGCGCCTGTCTTATCGGTGACAACCTGATCGTTCAGCTTAAATTCGCCGCCTTTATCCAAAATTTGGATATCGCTCAGCTTCAATGCCACTGTGGCTTGGTTATCAATATTGATCCCCTCAGCGGTTTTAGCGATTAAAGAACCTCCTCCGGTCACGCTATCCGTGAAGGCAGAAATATTTCCACCCGAGACTGTGACATTGGAAATTTGGACATAAGGGCGGCTTGTCTGATCAATAAGCGAGAAATTACCGTTCTCTCCCCGGATCAAAAGGCCCTTCTGCTCCATTGTCGTAAGAAGCAGTTCGTCTTCGGCCTTGTAAGCAGCGAGCAAGGAGGGATTCGTCGTGCCGTAATCCTGCATCGCTTTCTGAAGTTCCTCATGACGCTGCCAGTACATGTTCGTCAGGGATTCTCCCTTCACACCGCTGACGGATTCATCATCAACGCCGGTCTTTGTGATTGTTAAGGGATTTTGTGAATCCAGGGTCACTCCTGATTCGTTGGGCGAAGCAATTCCGCTGATCTGAATATCTGCTTTGGTATTCACACCGGCTTGAACGAATCCGCCGACCTGGATCTTATTGTCTGTGGTCAGATTCTTGGATTTTGTTCCAGCGGCCGTCGAAGCAATCGAGACTTCGCCGGCATCCGAGGCAGACGTCCAGAACCAATAACGTGCTGTTTCTTCAGTGGAAACATCTCCGCTTTGTGCGTAAAGCTCCGTATCACGCCAAGATTTGATTTCTCCGTTGAGATTAAGCTTGTTCGTGAGGTTCAGACTGTCGGATACTTCGGAATCCGTTCCGCCGATGGCAGAATGGCTATAAGCGTGGGCATAGCTCACTAAATCAAACTGAGAGTTCGAGCCGTCAGCATCTCTGCCTGCTCTAATCGCCAACTTGCCTTTCGACAAAATGTTAGAACCGCTGCCGACATTTACTTCATTGGCGCGATTTTGGTTGAAGGAAACCTTGGCTCCTGCCCCGGCTACCGCTGCGCCTTGAACATCTCCGACGCTCTGTGCTTCAATATCTTCGTCAGAAGAGGCGGCAATCGTCAGCGTGCCTTCGGCGCTATTAGCAGTTAAACGCACACCGTCGGCCAAGTTAATTCTATTTTGAGTATTTAGGGTTTCGAAGTTTTCTGCTGTCACACCGGCAACGGCACCGGCCGTTTGAGCACGAACCTTCAGACTAGTTCTTCCGACATTCTTCGCAGAAATGGTCAGATCATCTGCTGTCAATACCACATTTTTACCGATATCGACCTGTTGGGTACGGTTTTCCGTATTGCTTGCTTTGATGCCGGTACCGACAAAGGCTCCGTAAACACGGGAGTCAACGGCATAAGTTCCTTCAGCGGCATGAACGTCCCAATTATCAGAGGCTCCAACAAGAATACCGGAAGCGTTAATTGCCGAGCCGTCCCCGATCGAGACTTTGTTGGTGCCTTGCATGTCGTTGATCAGCGAAGCACCGCTTCCTCCGGCCAAAGCGCCTTTGGTGTTATCGGCTTTCATGCCGATGTTGTGTTCCCCCGAGGTCACGAAGGACGCTGCATCTTGAATATTCCAACGGCCGCTGACAGTTAAAGTCGTATCAGAGCGATCTGTATGTTTTACTTGAGCCGCATTTGCGTCAAGATCGGTACCTTCGGCAAGAATAATTCCGCCTCCGGCACTGTCGGCAAGAACCGTCGCCTTTTCTTTATTAGAAGCCGTTACAGCCGCATTCTTAAGTCCCACTGAAGACGAAGAAGAAACTTCGTTCTTCACCGATACCTTATGGTTCACTTCTGCGGAATTATTGCCCGAGGCAATCGTTCCTCCCGTACCTGCGGTTGTCTTAGACAAATAGACAGCACTGCCTTCTGTTACGGAAGTGAAGTTCTCCAAAGAAGAATCACCGGACAGTTCAATCTTGCTTTCAACCTGATTCGAATTTGTCAGCTCGGAAGTGTTAACAGGGATTGAGGCAATAATGGCGCCGCCGTAAGTCTGAGAGTCTGCCGTCATCTTCAGGGCTTCGCTCTCATCTCCGTCCGATCCGCCCAAGCCGGCTCCTGCCGCCACCGTTAAATTAGCGTTACTGAACACATTTCCGGAAACTTCAGATACGACCTTGCCGCGAGTTTCGGCAATGGACTGAACAACACCGATTCCAAGTCCTCCGGCTCCCGCGCCGTAACTCTTCACCTTGATGTCAGGACGGTTATTTGTGGTCAGACTGATATCTGCTGAAACGCTATTGCCGTTGAAGAGCGTTCTTGCAGAAAGTGAGCCTTTCGTTCCGTCATAGACCTTTGCTAGCGCACCTACTCCGTTGATGGCGCCGCCGTAGCCTGCAGTCGATTCGGCAAAGAGATTTTGCTGACGGACTGCAGAGGCATTAAAGGAAGAGTTGATCGTTGAATTCAGAATTTGGTTTTCAACTCGGCTCTTATCTCGAATCTCAGCAACCATTCCGCCGCCGGAAGCTGCAGCGACCGTAATTCCGAAAGACTTCAGATGGATTTCTGATTTATTTTCCGTCTTAATCTCAAATACGGGATTGGTCGTTTGAGGTTTATTCTCTTCCGCCTTATTGCCCTCATCTTTACTGCCGTCAGGCTTTGGCTCTTCGAGTTTAATTCCTCCGGAAACGTTTCCGTCCCAAATCGTCGAAGCGCCGCCCGTAACTTCGGCGTCCGCATAGGCTGCCGTTCCGCTGGCTAGAGCCAGAGAGGTTTGGATCGCCTCAAGGTTGGTTTTACCTTCGAGTGAATTAAGAACGTTGAAGTTCTTATCGGCAGTGATGGAGTTTCCGCTGAGATTGACTTGATTGTTGTGATGACGGCGCAGCGTAATAACAGATGCCGCTAATACTCCTGCACCGGCACTTCCGCTGCCGAGCGTAACGTCAATGCTGCCTGCCTTTGAATCTTCCTTGGCTGAGACATCGGCGCTTCCGACCGTCAGGTGATTGCCCGACACCACAACGGAAGTTCCATTCCCGCTTCCGGAGGACACGGCTGCGTCTGCCGCTGCAGCCGAACCGACGATTTTGTCTTTTTCTTCCTGAGTCAGCTCATCATTCTCAGTAATAAAGCCGAGAGATCCGGTGCCTGAAGATGCGTAATCGGACAGATATTTATTAACTGTGTCTTCTGCGCTGCCAAGATCTTGACGGTTTGAAGCGAAAGGATTGTCTCCCGAACCGATCACCAGCGAGAATACATTTGCACTGATCGTTCCGATACCGCCGGAAGCAAACGCAACCGTTCCGTTAACGTAATGATCCTGAAGAGAGGAAACCGTGAGTTTGTCAGCTGTAACGATTGAATTACGAAGGTTAGCGGCCGAGGAGCCTTTAAAATAAGAAACGACGACCGAAGCACCCAAACTTCCGATAGCACCCGTAGCAGTAACATCTGTGACTTTCAGATGGTCTTCGTTTTCTGCATTGACGCTGAACTGACCGGCCTTAACTTCCGAATCGTTGACTTCAGCAGATGTCGCACCTTCAATCGTATTAACGTTCACGAGCCCAGCGGCTGCTCCATACATTGCTCCCGAAGCGGTCACGTTCAAAGAAGAAAATTCCGAGATGCGATTCGCACCCACTGAAGCTGACTGGCCCTCAGCTCTCAGGATCGAATGAGCTACAGAAGAAGAAACTGCATTATCAGCGTAGTTGATAACCACGCTGATCGGTACCGCAGCATATTGAGAGCCTGCAGCTGTAATGGCAGAAGTCGTAATCCTGCCCAAATAATTTGCGTTCTGCGCGAATGAACCTAGCACTTCCGTCTGATCCACTGCAGCAGAAACATCCGAGAGCTGCCGATTCACGTTAACGGAAGCACTAACCGCTGCATACTGAGCACCTGAGGCGGCAATTAGTAAGGAAGAAATACCTTCTTTAGCATCTGCATCAACAGAAACAGAGGTACCTGTTAATGAAGATTTATCTGTTGATGTTCCGGTAACTACTACACCGGTTGAATGATCAGTGGTGATGATATTCGTTACAACGCCAATCGCCGCCCCCAAAGCACCGCTCGCAGTCGCAATCACAGTATCCACGTTCGCAGCGTCAGAAGCTCCGACCATCAGAGCGCCGGAACCGGCATTCAAAATCGAGGACTGAACCTTCGTTTCTGTCTTTCCACCAAGATAATTGACGTTTCCCGTGGCTGTGACCGCGGCATCCTTGGCCCCTCCTCCGGTAATGTAGAAAGTCTTAAAAGTTTCTGTAGAAGAAGCGTCAACCATTAATCCGGAAACAGTCTTGTCCTGTCTTGAATTTCTCAGCGAGGCAGCAACAGAAACATCTTCGACAATCTTCGAGTTGATCGCATCTTTATCAACTCCTGCCTTAGTTGTCAGAACCAAAGAAGTTTCCTGAGCAGAACGAACGATGTCGGAATTCAGGATTTCGGCCTGAGTAAGTCCGCGTTTTTCTGAAACCGTGACTGTTGCTCCTACAGCTACATTTTGAGCACCCTGGAGTTGGCCGCCATATGTTCCGATCGTATCGTCACTTCTTGCTTGAATGAGGGCTGCCCCTGCGTACTCTGCATTTAAGTTATTGGTCCGAGCTGCGGTGTTGTTCGTGACTAAATTAATAGCTGTTGAAGCCGTGACACCGGCTTTACTGCCGCCGGCTCCGCCTATTCCGATCGTATCAATGTCGTTATTGGATTCGGCCAATACCGTCAGAGTATCGGAAGAAACAAGTCTCTGTTTATCCGAAGCACTCAGAGCTGCTGTCGTATCCGTGTTGACTCGGTTGACAGCAACACCGACTCCGATACCGACGCCTTGAGCACCCACTCCTGCAACAATGCCAAGGTTATCAATATTAGTGCTGCTTGAAGCATGAACAGATAAGGCATTTAACGCTTTGGCTGCTTGATCCTTGACCCCTTGGGTGGTTTGGTCTTTCGCGTATTGAACCGTCGAAAGGTTGTTGACAGAAGCATTAACGGATCGATTAATTTCGTTAGTTCCGGCTGCTCCCGACAGACCCACATTGCCTCCGGCAACACCGACACTCAGCACAAGCGTTGAAATATGATCATCGGCTTGAGCATCAGTTGTGAAGTCCGTCAGATTATTTGAACCATCCGGCTGAGCAATCACCACACTGTCAACAAGCGCTTGAGTTTGAGAGCTGCGGGAAGAGGCATAAGCCACTGCTCCTGAGAGACCGGCTTTGCCTTTCGCTGCAACGGAAACATTTCCGGCAAGCGTCCAAATGGCTGCGGTATCCGAAGAATGAAGATCGACTTCTTTGAGTCCCGTTAATCTTGAATTCTTTAATTGAACCAACGCATCGTTCTTAACGCGATTAACCGCAACTGCACCTCCAATACCTAAACCGGAAACCGACACTGCTCCGTCCGCAGCGGCCGCCCAAGCTGAGGCACGGTTAGCCGCGGCAATATCTAATTTGGAGCTACTGAACTGTACGGAAGAAAGATTCAGACCGTCAACATCCGCAGAAGCTTTATTGTCGGTGTTAGCCACCACAACAGAAGCCCCGACAGCTCCAATCGCTCCGTCGCCGACATTAACACCGAAGTTGCCTCCGACATTGACCGTTGTTGCCTTACTGTCGGCATAGACATTTAAACGATTAACAGTCGAGGTCAAATCATTAACGACAACAGAAGCACCTTGATCGACGTTCGATACAACAACCGAACCTGCCGCGTTGAATTTGCCTTTGCCTCCGGCCACACCAACGGCTACGCCGAGAGAAAAGGCGTCATCTTTGGCATCTAAAACAACGGAAGAAGATGCGTTATCGGTATTGATGACGGTTCCGGAGGCATTTACCGCAAATTGGTTGTGAATCTGATTCACAACCACACCGGCGCCACCGGAGGAGCCCCCGGCACCAATCGCAGGAGAAACTGCGACGGTAATTTGTTTCATCTTGCCGGCCTGATCGTATAAATCACCAAGGTTCTGGGTTTGTTCTTTTGAACTATCTTTGCCCGTTTCTTCAGCATCCGGTGATGTTCTTAATCCGACATCTTTAAAATAAGACTCATTGTTGAGCTCGTCGAGATTGTCGACATACCATTTGCGATCCGCGAGGTTTTCAAATTCATCGGCTTCCTGACCGCCGGAAGAACGCGCCGCTACTTCAAATCCGCCCTCTCCGGCTACAGAAATACTGAGTCCATTAAGCGTCGTTGAAACATTATTCGTCAGCTCGGAGCTTGCCGCGGCGCCGGAAAGTGCAAAGGATGATTCTCCAGTCGTCACGGCAGAAGAAACAGCAGTCGTAACTTGAGTTATATCGGAAAGGGCTCGAACGGCGCTGGTTCCGGCGAGTTTCAGAGTGCTGTCGGCAAATTCAGAAGAAACGGTGTTGTCGATGTCTGCCACGGCAAAAATCAAAGAACCACCGAAAGACTTAGCGCCGGTATTGCCGCCTTTGCCGAAAGAGAACCCGATGCCGCCCGTGAGTTGATTGTCTCCGACCCAGCTCACTTGGTTGTAAGCCGTATTAAACGCAGACCCGTCTAACTGAGACAAACCTTTAACGTTTGTAGAAACCGTATTCCCGATGAGATTGGCAGAAACTCCTGCATCGAAAGCCCCGCTGAATTTAGCTGCACCTAACGACAAGGCTGCGGCCAAGCCTTCTGCCACCGTCGTACCGTCAGATACTGCACGAATATTCAGTTTCTTAAGGTCGGTATTGAACCTTAAGCCCTGAGAATTCAACTTCGTCGCGTCGATATTAACTGCCGTCTTATAGTTTCCGGTGTTTCCGGCAACTGCGCCTGCGATACCGGCAGCATAATTTGCGGCATTTAGTTCAGAAATGTAGTTGATGCCTGCGGCGCCTGCCCAGGCGCCGACCCATTTATCCGTGACCGCATCGACCGAGACTTCCTCCGGCGCCTTTATTTGAAAATTGCCGACTTCGATGTTGACTTCGTTTTCCGTGTCAGTGTCGTTCCAAGCGGCACTTCCCGCAGCACCTAATTGGAACTGAGAAGTTCCGCCTTGGGCAACACCGGAAGTTGAACTGCTCGTGGTGCTTGCAGTACTGCCGTTTTGCGCCAGGTTGGAATTATTGTTGCCGCTCATCGATGAGCTGGTCGGGTCATTCTGAGACTGATTGTGGTTAAATTTATCCCTAATCGAATGACCTAAGCCATTGGCCTTCTGAGCTAAAAGCGGACCGCCCTCTTCTAAATAGAAGCTCAGCCCCTCCTTAACGTAAGTCGCTTTGTCTCCGAGGCCGGAGAAGAATTGTGAAATTTTGCCCGGAGGATCATTGGATTCCGGGCTATGGCCGGATACGCCGACACCGCCTGCAACGCCGATCGCGTTCATGGCCAGGTCTTCGGAGGCCAGCAAATTGACCTTACCATCGGCGCCGGAAGCCTCTAAGAAACCTTGCGCGTCATAGAGCGAACGATCTTGCTCAGCAATAACGTCGTTGTCTTTAACTCTGAGCTCATTGCCTAACTTACCGGCATTCACAGCAATGCCGGCGCCGGCCGCTTTGTTTGCATTGTCGGATATGTCTACAACAACAGCGCCTGCAATCGTTTGTACGTCGTCATCGCGCTTAGCGCTGACTTCGACCGAAGAGCCTTTTACTTGGGACTCGTCATCGAGCCAAACCAAGTTAGTTCCGTTGGTTACGGCAACAGCCACTAAACCTTCCAGACTTAAATCACCTTTATTGACGTCGGCAGCTGCGCCGATGGTTAATCCGTAAATACTGTCTTGGGCTGTAAGGAGTGCAACATTGTCCGCAGTCAGCTGAGCATTTTCTCGGACGATTAAGCGGCTGGAAGATGTCAGCTGGTTGTAAACCACCGTAGCACCGAGCGCGCTGGCTTTTTCCATATCCGGTATCGGAATACCGAATACCGTCGCAGCCTTTCCGCCCAAAACTAAGCTTTCGTTTAGAGCATTAGAACGAACGATGAGATTTCCATTGCTTTGAGAATCGGCAGAAGGCGTTCCGTGCGCTTCAATCCTTGTGTTTTTGCCGACATTTAATAAAGAAGCGCTCTTCTGGTTGATGACCATTGCCGTTCCGGTTACACTCCAAACTGAATTATCCGAAGAAGCGTCACCGGCGGACGCGGCATAAGCATTTAAATAATTGGTCGGCTTAATGAATTCAAGCAGACTCATGACAACATTGCCAGTCTCAGCTCCGGCCGAACCGATAACCTTTACTTCTCCGAAGAAAGTTCCTAATGCAGAACCCAGCGTTCCGAAAGAAGTGCCGACCTTTTTAATCTTTTCGATAAAAGAAAGATTAGCGTCGCTGACACTGTTGAAGTCTGCGTCGACCTTGTCAAATGCTTCTTCGACTTTTGCCCATTGATCTTTGAATTGATGAGCAAAAATGGCCTTGAGTCGATCACGAGCCTTAGCGAAATCTTCCTTCATCTTGGTGAGACGATTCCACTCAATCTCGGCTTCCGAATCTAAGACAAGTTGTCCGCTGTTCGCTTTAAGCACAGAATCATTGCCGATTTCGAGGATCGAACGAACGGCTTCTTTTTCGTCTCCGGAAAGTGCAACCAAAACTGCCAATGAGCCCTGAAATTTCGTTTGGCTCGTTTCCCCTTCCGGCGCCACGGAAGAAACTTTAGATGTCACTAAATAATGATGATCTCTTAAGAGTGCGTCAGAAGAAACGGTTAAATTACCCGCAGTTTGAAGACCGATGGAGCGTCCTTCAATCACCGGGGTATTTACGATGACAGAAGAAATCTGAGATCCGAGGACAACGCCAACAGCACCGCCAAGTTTAAATTTGGTCGAATCAAACTTGCTGTCTACGCCCTGACCTGCCTGCCCCATGAGTCCGGCAACAAAGTCCCTCGATACCGCACCGATGGTGTCATAGAGAAGTTTTGAGATGCCGGAAGCGCCGACAGCATTATCTGCCTTAATGGTTAGATCTTCTGTGACATTCTTAGCTGTAACCGAAGCTTCCAAAGCCTCGTTTGTGAATCCGGTGTTCAGAAGGACGTTCGAATGCGTATCCAATTCAGTGTAGTTGAAAGCTAAACCGCCGTAACTGCCATCCTGAACAACGACTGAAGATTCGGTTTTAACAGAACTGTTTTGATTCGAGGAAATTTCGACTTTTCCAGCATCTTTTACGGTATCCAGTAAAGCCGAACTTTGAACGTTTATGTCAGACGTACCTTTGAGTTTGGCAACAAGGATCGAAGTTTGAACCGCTTTGCTTTCTTTTGTTGCGGCCGTTGCTGAGGCTTCAACCGTTAAGTCGTCCGCTGAAGTGATGCTCAAGTCTTTTCCGGCCTTTAAGGCTCCGGCGAGGTTAACCGTGCTCGAGCTGTCGGCAAGCGCGACGATCGCTGCAACTGAAGGAACTTTCTGAGTTAGTTCGGTATTGAATAGGTTAAAGAGACTCGTCGAAGTTCCCGCTTCAAGTTTGGTATCTGCAACAGAGTCAAGAGATAAGTTTTGATCGGCAGAAAGACTTGCCTCATTTCCGATGCTGATTAGAGAGGACGTTTTTAAGTCCGCGTAATAAACCGCTTCATTAAACGGTGTGGCCGTACCCAAAATCTCTAATGTCAAACCTGTCGAAAGGTCAGCCATTGTCGTAGAAGATTTAACCAAACGGTTCTCTGCGACGGAATTCACGTCAAAATCTTTAGCTGCGGTGATAACGCCGTCAATCCTGATCTCGGAAGATACATCCAAGAGCTTGTGTTTACCATCAGAAACGAAATGGCCGATTTCTCGATCTTTTTTAGCCTTTTCTTCCGCAGAAAGCTGCTCGTAACCTGAAGGACGAAGCGTCTTCTCGATGTCATAGACGCCGTTTCCGGCCATAGAAGAAACGTTGACGTTTCCTCGAGATTTGACGAAAGCTCCCTTCGCAACTTTGACCTTTGCTTCGACTTTCTGTTTCGTAACGGATCCTGCAATAGAGCCGGTCGCGGAACTATCACTTCTTGCCAATAAAAGAATATCGCCTGAGCCGTCATCGGCTTCGCGGGTTACTATAGCGTCAGATACTGAACTTTGAGTAACGACGTTCTGACCTTCTTTAATATGAACGAGGTCTTTGAAATCCGTTTCCAAATTGGAAAGCTTTGCGCCGGACTCTAAATGGATCTGGGAAGCAGCAAGCGTGATTCGATTACCTGCATTGATGCTTCCGTTAACTGTAATAACGCCCGCAGGATTCAGAGGAACTTCGCCCTGCTGCATTGTCTGCAGCGTTGCGAGGGCTTCTTCTTCCTTTTGTCCTAAACCTAAAGGAAGTTTTTTATCTGATAACTCACTGTACTTTTTATAGGCATCGTCCGTGGTAATCACGGCCGTCAAACTTCCGGCATTGATCACACCGGTTTTACCGACGATCATTCCCTTCGGAGAAACAAAGTAAAGATTTCCTCCGACCTTACTTCCTTTTAACGCGTTAACTGTTCCGTTAACGGAAATCTTGTTGTCGACAAAATTCACTAAATGATTTGTGTTTGTCGGCAGGTGCATGTCCACAAGATGCTTCTCTCCTACCTGAAACTTCGTGAACTTATTCGCGGCAACCGATCCGTTTATGTGAGTTGTCGAAATATCGTGATGCAGATTGTTTTGTGAACTGGTAATCGTCGTTCCCGTCCAATTAGGATCCACAGTGATCGCATGATCCAACGCCTCTGCGACCGCTGTTAAAGGAAGCGTTAATAAAGAGGCTTCCATAACCAATAATTCAACAGGGACGATTAACGATGAGGCTTCTTTGCCATGAGCACGATGATTCTCATCCGTGACAACGTGTATTCCTCGGCAAACATTCCAAATAACTTTATAGATCTTATTCATAGTGTTCTCACCAAACAGCGTTAATCACGAAATCGAATCGTGCTTTGCTCACGTGTTCCGAACCCACATTTCTCTTAAACGGAAAGGAGATAGTGGCAGAACTCATCAGCCAATCCACCGGTCTCCAAGAGGCTCCGATGCCGACAGAGCCCAAACTTTTATCTTTATAGGGAGAATCTCCGCTCAATCGCCCGGCATCGAGGAAGGCAAACACGTTGGAGCCCTTCCCGTCTAAGTGGTATTTCGCTTCTAAATTAATCCAGGCGCCGTTGTAAGCAGAGATCGTGTCATTCTCATAACCACGAACGCCTGAAGAAGTCCCTAAATAGAAAGAATCTCCGGAAGCCATTTCACCGCCTCCAAGATATCTTTGTGCCCCCGCATTTACGGTGTAACCCCAATTTTTCCAAAGCCGGTGATCCCAAGTTAAATAACCCGTCAGACGGCGGTAACGGGAGGCGTTATCGAATGTGTAGTCTTTCAGCCAGGATTCAATGTATTGACCGTTGGCATAGAGCGTCATACCTTCTTTCAGCCAAAGCTGCTCCAGGCCGGCTGTGAGGCTCTTCACCGAAGTATCGCTGACTGTCAAAACATTAAACATTTCGGTTTCCGAAGTTTGACGGGCCGCTTGTAGGTAACCAGTGAGCTTTGAGGTCGAAGTCACATACAAAGGATGGTCGAGTCTCAATGACAGATATTGAGAATGTCCTTTGACATCAAAGCCCTCTGACGGTCCGTCAACCACTTTTACGCGGCCGTAAGAATAACTTGCTGTTAATCGAGTTCCGAAACTATTGACCGGAACAGAGTAAGAACCCATAAAGCTTCTTGAACCATGGGAAAACACGCCGATCAGCTGAAGCCGATCACGCCACCCCAACAGACTTCTTTCCGTGAAGCTGACGCCACCGCGGTAACGGCCGGACGATTTAGAGCCGGAAGAATCCGAAAACAAAGTAAAGGTACGAGGATCGGGCTCTTGTACAAAGATCTCATAGTCCGTTGTTTCCGGTTCTTGCCCTGCTCTCATGTCCACTGAGAGCTGAATGTCATTGGTCATGTTGAACTTGACCAAATCATCCAGCATTTCCCGGTAATTAGAGACCTTACCTTTTTCAAGATCAAAGGCTCTCAGGATATAACTGCCTCGAGTTTTAAACTCTTTTCCTTCTATTGCTGAACTTAAAGAAACTGCTCCGGTTTTACCTTCGACTAAGGTAATCATTAAAACGCCCTTAGAAATTCTCTGGGGCTGAAGAACTGCTTGGCAAACTACGTAGCCTTTTTGGCGATAAAGGCGGTTAACCGCCTCAAGCATTGCTGTGAGCTCTTTACCTGTGACAACCTTACCCACAAATGGCTTTACTGCTTCGAGTGTTTCTTCATCCGTCAAAATCTGACTCGGTGTGAAATGAACGGAAGAAAGAAAGAAACGAATGCCATCTCCGAATTTTTGAGACTCTGAGGCCGAAAGTGCTCTTTCTGCTGCTTCTTTTGCGTGCCTTCTAATTTCACGTTCTTGCTCTATAAGATCACTTCTTTGAGCTTCATTCAAGAGTCGGCGGACATCTCGCTGAGGCAGTGTAACATCACGCTCCAGAGAAGCAGAGAGAGCAGGGTTAACTATTTGTGCTTGGACACCAAAAGACAAAAGAGTCAGTACCCCTAAACAAACAAGTGTCGGCAGTTTATTCATTTCCTTGGGATTCTTTATGTTTATCTAGAGATTTTAACAGACGGGGTAGTCTTGAATTTTCAGAAATCGAAGAGAGTTTTTTATTTATATTCAATGAGAAATATAGATTATTTCAAAATAAACAAAAGTTCACCCAGCTCTTATTTCGGGGTTATTTCTAATAAAAATTACGACTAACAAATTAAGAATGTTTAGCTTTCTTCACTTTTAACTTTCAAAATGATTTTCATTTGGCAAGAGAGAATTCCCAGTAAGCGTTTTGCTTGGCTTTTCATATTTTTCGTGAGAGTCGTCTGAAATTGCGATAATTTTTGTCAGAGCTACCCTCCTTCAGCAAAGCGGTTCAAATTATCAACAAAAAATGAATTCACGCAGCCTTAATGATTAAGGAAGATGCTAGACGTATACTCACGTTTGGAGGAACAAACAAATAGAACAAATACTTAGATTTTGAAAAAAAATTGAGCCTTGATTTCTTATCAAGGCTCCGACCCACGAAGTCGACCGAGGGGACAGCTTCGAGTTTGAAGTGGTCTAAATGCTACAAATGAAATAAAACTTTTCTAACTGCCTTGAGAAATCAAGGCAGTTTGTTCTCCAACTGTTTCACGCTTTCAAAGACCATCTGCTTATAGAAACGGCGGACAAATTCTGTGTGGAAATCCATATTGTTGAAATACGAAAACGTGAAACGCTTCGGATCCTGGCCGACTTCTTTTTCTTTGGAGTCTTCATGGCCTATGAACATATGATCTGTCTTCGGAGAAACTTCTAGTTCAGGCTTATCTTTTAATTTGACCGCCATCTTCATCGTCATGTCGTATTCATAGACGATCTTTTCCGGATGATTGTCAGGATCAGCCTTTTTGACTTCAATTGCAGCTTTAGTCTTGGGATCCATCGCCCGAGACAGATCAATAACAACTTCACCTTGTCTGTCTTCGGCATCTTCCTTCACGATCTTGAAAAGGCCTGTCTGTTCAAGATAGCGTTCGGAAGCGAGCCAAAGACCGTAGTGTTCGCGCCAGTCTGCCGGACGTTTATCAAACGGTTCCGTCACGATAGGACGACCTTCCCACAGATAATTTACAACCAGCGAAACCTTTAGCGGTTCCTCCACTTTCTTGAATTGATCGGCTTCTATCACCGTTGTCGGCTGAACAAACCAGCTTTCTCTCGGATAGTCTTTATGGTCATAAGCGCAGCCGCTCAGAGCCAAACTCAATGCGCAGACCGAAGCTGCCAATAATGTAGTTTTAGTATTCATGATGCTTATTCCGTTAGGTAAACGAGTCGGGATGGGAGGCACGGAATCTATTCCGCGCCGTTCCATCAGCTGTTTGCTTAGAACATGTACTTGATGCCGATCTGAGCGGTTTCGTTGTGGTATCCGGATTTACCGGCCTGTACGCCAACAGTTGCCCAGCCAAGCGTGTTGCGGCTTAAGTGACCTTCTAAGCCCATACGGAATTCCCCGAGATTTCTTCCGCCATCCATATAGATCTTGTCAGTGCCCATTTGAACGCCGGCCTTCTTGCTGTTATGAATCCAGTTGCCTTCAATGAATCCGAGGCCCTTATTCATATAGTTAGCATGAAGTCTTGCGCCGACTCGAAGCGTGACATTATCAGTGCCCAGCTGGCGATATTTCGTTCCGAAGGAGTCTTTAGCGGAATTGGCCTTAACGCCGTCCCATACTAATTGAGCTTCAGGCTGGAATGTCCAAATCAGCTTGTTGTAATCCTTCGTTCCGCTTTCTCCGATAGGAATCGTGTAACCGGTTTCAACCGACCAAACCCAGCCGTGTGATTTGAATTTGAACGGAGAAATTTCATCTGACCAAATCTTGTTGTCATAACGACCGAAGAGCAGCCAACTATCAACATAGAAACCGTCATCAGGGCTATTGCCTGTGTACAAAGTTCCGTAGACACCTAAGGAGTAACCGTCAGAACGGGATTTTGCGCTATCCCAAGAACGGCTGTCAGAGCGGTTGTAGAGACCACCGGCAAAGACACCGCCTATATACTTCCAATCTTCGTTAAATTCGTTTCTCAGCAAATCGCCACCGATCTGAGTAACGGCAGTGTTGGAATGAGTCTTACTCTGTCCCCCCGCCATGCGGAAGTGAGAGTGAGAACCAACCTGACGGACCCAAGCTGCTGCAGGCTTTTCTTCACCGTCAAACGGGTCGATGTAGTATGCCTGGCCAAAGCGGTCGTGTAGTCTCATGTGCATCTTGGCCCAAGATTGAGACGCTCCTACGTAAGCACCAGCTTCCGGTCTGAGGACTAGATTTTCTTCTTCCTTCGGAGGTACTAAGGGTTCATAGTGATCTTTGTCATCCGAGTTATAGAGCACCCAAGTTCTTTGCGAACCTTGTTCTTCATCGTTGTAACCAAGACTATAAATCCATTTATAGGCCTCGTTGTCTTTAGCAACGACACCGAATGGCTGCATCTCAAGCCGAAGTTGATTTCCTTCAAGTCCCTTTTCTGCAATAACGAAGATTGGAATACCTTCGCTCTTCAGAGTTTTTTCACCGCGAGCTTCTTTAAAGATACCGCTAACCGGGATCTTGCTATGGTCGTCACCGAAAGAAACCTTAGATGTTCCCTCTGCAGTTTCAGAGTGAATAACGTCTACAAAAGAATTGTTGGATCCTTGGACCAGACCTCTATAGTGAAGAACGGATCCTGATTCGCCAACATAATTTTCTGCCACTTTGACGTGGTTCAAATTAGATACTTTATCTTCACTTCCAGAGAGGAAAACATCACCTGCATTTTGAAGAGCCCTGATGTTGGCCACACTTCGAGGATCGACGTCTCTCGAAAAAGATGCTGAGGCACTGTTAAAGTACAGAGAGGAATTTTTAGAAACAATCGCAAGAGCGTTTTGTAAGGAGTTCTGTTCTTCCAACCTACCTATAGCAGAATCCAAGACAAATTCGCCATAATATTCTGGATTGGCAGTGTAAATATCTGCTGTATAACCTAAAATTTTTATCCGAGACTGTTTGTCACCCCTGATGTTGCCTCTAACTACAGCACCGTTCCTAACCGACAAAGATCCCGAGACAGAATCAACTTTTGTCAACTCCAACACAGACCCTTCAAAACTATTAAATCTTCCAACGCTTTGACTGGCAGTAAGTTGATAAATACCTTGTAGATTTAAAGACGAGGTGTACCGACCGCGTTTAGCCTCTTCTACCTTTTGGGAAAAAGGATCTTCGACAGCATTTCCGAGCGAGCCGTCTACCTTTTGAATTAATACTCCATTGGACTCAATTGTAGTTTCGCCAGAAAAACTATTTACACCATGAGTATAACGGTTCAATGCGTCTCCGATGATAACCGTGTTACCCTCAGGGATCACAATTCCACCAGAACCTGTCAATTCTGCTGACAATGTGAAATTTTCCTCCTCAACATCAGTCTCATTTGTTTTTCCATAGAGAATTAGTTGAGCGCCAGGAAGTACTTCAAGAGATTGCAACCAATACTTGATACCAACACCACCAGCATCACCAAGCTGGGTAGTCGTTTGACCTTTTACCGTACTCTCCCAATTTTTTATCTCATTGCCAAACAAATCCGTGCCGTGCTCAACGTTATGTGTGACCTTAACCTCAGCATTAGGATTAAAGTTTCCGTCTACATGTAAATATTTATAAAAACCATAAGTTGCTTTTGCGACTGTTTTTCCATTTTGCTCTATGTCAAACCCATTGATTGTAAAAATAAAATCTTCAAAGTTATCGCTCGGTTGGGTTAACGACCCCATAGGTGTTTTTGTTGAATATTTTTCATCCCCTACTTTTCCAACAAAAATCTGTGTATTTCCATAGGCAAATGTATCCTGCTGATTTTCATGGCGGTAAATTTGAATGGCAGGGCGGCTAATATTTACCGCCTGAATTTGATCCTTACCATCGGTGCCGTCGTTCACTGCAAGGTATAAGACTAACCCTCTATATTCATCTCTAAAAGCATCTGTCCAAGTCTTAGAATCCGCAGATCTATCAAAAACCAAGCCATTATCATGGACCAATAGAGACAACTGCTCCTCTCCATTCGCTCCGTAATAATGATTAACTGCCTTGTCAGTAAATAACTTTGTCTCGTCTCGACTGTATTGAATAAACCGCCCGTCAGCATTCACTTTATCACTTAGGACTGTATAGGCTGCAACCCAAAAGTTGTGCATTCCATTTGTAAAATCACTTTGACTTTTATTATCCGAGGAAGCCAAACTTGAGTGAAAGCCCTTTCGGTTAAGCAAATAACTACCACCAACAAGCTGACCAAGCTTCATACTTTCTGAGGACGCGCTGTCTTGAGATGTATAAACGAGGCCTGTTTTGTTTATCACAGGAGCTATTAGCGAATTAAAGGCGTTGTTTTCATGCTGATAATCAGCACTTAAATCCATCTCATTTTTAAAGTTGCTTTCAAGATAAGATTCATCGTAATACTGTCCAAAATGGAGATACCTTACATAAGCAGAATCGGCCTCCACGGCACCTGCAATGTAAGCAATTCCCCTTCTGCGGTTAACCGCCTTAATTTCTTCTTCATTCACCCTGTCGGAGGTGCCCGCTTTTAAAACTGATACAGCCGTAGAGGTCCCGTAAATCGCTCCGTCTGTCAAAACTACATTGTGAAGAGAAACCAAATTTGCATGTAACTCTCTTGGTTTGTCACCTTTTTGAAGAGAGTAGACGCCCTGCATCTCCAATCCCCCAATGACGTTTCCGTTTATCTTAGAATTTGACGCCGAAACAATATTGTTTGCAGCTTCTCCGTAAGAATAACCACCAAATACTGACATTCCCTCTACAGAACCTGATGCTCCAGTGAGAGAATTGGGATCCGAAATTATGGTATTTTTGATTAATACAACATTGCCATTAGCGATAGTATTATTTATAGAGTCTAGATCGTCTTTCCCTTTGGTATCGTAAATCCGGTAATCAAAGAAACCTCTCCCGCCCACAATACCAAGTTTTCTTGTTTTATTACTCTGAGATTGAATTACAACGCTATCCAAAAGAACTAGGTTATTACTCGCTTCCCAGCCTTCTGCCCCCCACAAACCACCAGCTTTGAACTGTAGATTCACTGAGTGATCTTTGTCGCTGTTTCTTCCCGTAACTTCAACTCTATTAAAATTTGTACTATATCCCTTTTGATTATTCAGAGACAAACCTTCAGCCTGCGCAGACCTTCCCCCCATTATTAGAGTTCCGCGCCACAAAGCCCCCTCTTCACTTAGGTCAATTTTAACTGTGTTTGAATTACTATCTCCGACATTCTCAACTCTCGTTTCGAGGGGTTTATTAAAGTCTGAGATATCGTTTCTGCTCCCATAAATGACAGAGTAAAAGCTCGAATTCTTAGTAAATGTAAGATCAACTGTAGCTCCGCTGCAATAGGTAGAATAATTAAAATCTTGGCCGTTAGAGCCTTTGAGGGAGACTATCCCATCATTAAGGTAGAATTTGTTATTGACCGAAGGAGGCGGAGTTGCACCTTCATTATTATTTAGATAAACAGATCTAAACCCCCCAATTATATAGAATTGGTAAGAGGCATCATTATAGGAAAGATTTTTCCCATTTACTACAACTGATAGAACCGCATCTTTTGATGTCTCCTCTGTCAGAAACAAATAAGGGCTTCCTGACCGCGTGGGATTCTTCATGGAAGAATCGTAGACGACTTTAGCCCCAGTCGCAGAATATGTCAACGTTACCGGAGATTGACTGGGCAGGGGGGGTAGTAGAAGATACTAAAGTTGTCGAAGCTATTGTTGTTGTATGAAAAGTAACCAACAAAGCAGCGGCCAAAATCGTTAATGTAAACTTACTTCCATGTTTTTTTTGATAGGCATGAAACGATCCATGCGACTGAGCATATATTTTGTTCATTCCTCGGGCTCCTATTTTGCATTGACTTCTTTCCCTCAAGAAAAAAATCACGCTTTTAGTAATAATGAAGCTATCTTACAACTAATCGTCCTAATTTGTACCCGATTCTTGAAAATGTGATTTTGTAGGTAGTTTTATCTATTTGATTTATTGACAATAATTCAATCGCTCTTACTTATATTACGAGTAATCATTTATACAGGAAAGAATTAATTACTATTATTTGGGATCAATTACCCCCTAATAGGTGGAAAAATTACCAAACTCGCGCTCATTTTGTAAAAACTTCAACATAGGTAAAGAACAACCACCCGATAATTTCTAGCTAGATTACTTCAAAACTGGGAATGAGATGTGGGATGTGTCAACTCTATCTGTACCTACCGTAGTTGCATCTAAAGAAACTAAACAAATAGGCAACGCAAAGAAAAAACGAAATTAACTTGGGTTAAAAGCCCAGCCCAAGGATCCTCTTTACAAACTAGAGAATAAAAACATATGATTCATGACATTGATGCCCCCCCCCTTAAATATCTCTTAAAGAGTTTGCACACTTCTATTCGTGTACTCGAATTAGAAACACAAACTAAAATCTTCCCCACCTGCTACCTCCTAAACTTGAAACTTGGTTTACCTCAGAAAGGATTACTCTTCTTCTCAACGGAAATTCGAAGAACCTGTCCTCGTGTTTTGAAAAAGCCAGAGAGAATTGCGGTATATTTGGGAAGATCTGGCTTCTTCCGATCCCTTATAGTGACGGAAAAACTACCACCAGCATCATCTTGAAATCTTCTTCACCATAAACGGCATGCGGATGATTAGCCGGCATGACAATGCTCTCGCCTTTTTCTAAGAAATAAGGCTTACCGTCAATCATGATCTTGCCTTTACCATCCAAGCAGGTAACAAATGCATCGCCGGTGCTTTCGTGTTCACTAATGCCCTCACCTTTTGCGAAAGCAAATAACGTGATGCCAACACCTTTGTTTTGAACCAAAGTCTTGCTTACCACTTGTCCGGCCGCATATTGAACTTGATCTGCTAATTTCAGAACTTCAGCAGAAGCGATATTTTTTAAATAAGCCATTTTTAACTCCTTGTGTTTTAAAACGTTTTAAGAAGTCTATGGCTCGTTGAGAACAAGTCAATTTAATCGCGTCTTCTTTTGGGCAGTTGCCTTAACCGCAACTGCCTTTCAAACTTAACTAATTATTCTAAGGCGTTACAGTCGATACTCCGAAACCTTTCCTTCACAAGGATATCCGTCAGTTACCCAAAGTTTTCCGGCCGTCACGTCCATCACCATGGCATAAACAGAACAATAACGTTCTCCGCTGATTCGAGGATCTTCGTGGTAACAAATCGACTCCGGATAGTTGTCGTGATTGCTTAGAAGTTTGAAAATCTCCTTCTCTCCGATCCTTCCGCCGTGTTTCTTTAACCATTTTTCCATGGTGTTGTAGCGTGTAAACGTCGAAGGAATAAAACTTTTGGCTTTATCCTGAGGTGCGATGAGGGAAGAAAGATAATGATTTGTATGGATTAAAGGTTGCCCCTGACTCATGATGACATCAAATTGATCAGGAGAGAATTCAATTACCATCTCAAATCCGCTGCGAGTCGCGATATTAAAAGCACCGGAACCGGCTCTTGGAAGCATAGAAACCGCTTTAATTGCTTCTGTTGCCAAACTGGAATCCAGAACTTTCCTCATCATTAGGTGAAGCGGAATGCCGATTTTCCCCTTTCCGACCGAAGTTGCATTAAGGCAGATGGAAACACCTTCCGAATTCAGTCCCTTTCCTCCGACCATGCCTGCCTCACAAATCATCAGAATGCTTGGCTCACCTTCTTGATGGACCTTAAGAACCACAGAATTTTGTCTGGCACTTGCCATCCAATCCCAAGTTTGTCCCATAAAGACATGTCCGTTCTTGCCTCGTCCTTCCGGAATAATAATGCAGGAACAAGCATCTGCCTTGGCAAAAAGCACCTCGCTTCTGCAATTCAAAGTCAGGATGTCTTCAAAGCTTCTTCCCGAGCCCTCAGCAATGCCTTTCATTTCCTCAACATATGAAGGGCAATACTTCTCAATCACAGGAAGAAACTTCATGGCGAGTTTCTGTGCCTGCGGCCAATCAATATTCGCGGATTTTTCGAACGCAGAGGAATAAAAGTCAATATTTCTCTTGATCGCTCCGGAGGCCGATGATCCGTAGCGTTTTCCGCGTTCAAAGGCTGTCCCCTTAATTTCTATCAATTGATAATAAGGCTTCGCATTTAACTGAAGTTTTCTTTCTTTAGGAACGACCAAATCAGAAACGGTTTTCGCCCGAACCCCTTGGCTGACAAGTAAACCAGAGGAGATTCCAAGAATTAACTGGCGTCTAAGCATCACTTCACCCTAAAATTTTCTTCGTTCGAATAGGAAACATTATGTTCTGAAAACATTCTCCATTCGTTTTAGAAGATACGATTTCTTGTCGCCTAAAAAATGGCAATTTTTTACAAGCCTACCGCCACCGTTTTTGAGATAGTTAGAAAAAACAAAAGAAC
>CECJ01002260.1_pt1 | contig 23466 bp, 23 predicted proteins | sample 557621 | NCBI WGS metagenome assembly CECJ01 (sample SAMEA3182052, study PRJEB8094) | gut metagenome | biome: human; feature: gut; material: Stool; isolation source: human stools | place: Canada | collected 2012-03-21
GAATATGGATACGATACATTCACAACAGTAGCAAACTCTATTGAGAACCATTATGAAAGGATTTTGAACTTCTTTGTGAACAGGAGTACAAATGCAGCAGCGGAAGCATTTAATGCTAAAATCAAAGCATTTAGGGCATCATTTAGAGGAGTAGTGGATATGAGCTTCTTCCTTTTTAGGCTAGCAAAGGTATATGCATGAAGGGAATTGACTAAACTTAATCCCCCAAGAATTACAACTGAGCCGTAGACAACATGTGGACGATTCTATTAAATGAAAAAATCGCAAACGCTATTTTAATAGCTGTTTGCGATTTCTCTAAGTGATTCCGAAGCGATTCGAACGCTTGACCCACGCCTTAGAAGGGCGTTGCTCTATCCAGCTGAGCTACGGAACCAGCCTTATTTGCGGATGCAAAGGTAGTGCTTTTTATGAAAATTCAAAAACTTTCCGGCACTTTTTTATTCATATTTTTCTTTATGGCTATGAATCAGTAATTTATAAAAGAGAAATATTTTGTTTAGTTATATGGTTTGGGATGAATAAATAGGAAAACGTCATTTTTACGAAGAATAACGAAAGTTATATAGGTTTCAAAAAGGTCAAAAAAATAAAATACGGTTGTGTTTTTCTATTATAACTTCTACTTTTGGACGATAAACAACTAAAAAACACATAAAGTTATGAAGAAATTGATTTTTTTATTTGCATTTTGTATTGTAGTGACTAATGTTTTTGCACAAACCGCCCCAGAGCAATTGAAAAAAGAAGGAAATGATGCATTTAATGCTAAAAATTATCCAGTAGCGTATGCGAAGTTCAGCGAATATCTGAAACAGACTAATAATCAAGATTCTGCAACAGCTTACTATTGTGGTATAGCAGCAGACGAAGTGAAAAAGTATGCGGAAGCCGTGACCTTTTTCGATATTGCTATTCAGAAAAAATTTAATATAGGAAATGCGTATGCTCGTAAAGCTTTGGCTTTAGATGCACAAAAGAAGACTGCTGAATATGTAGCTACATTAGAAGAAGGGCTGAAAGTCGATCCTAAGAATAAGACAATGGTGAAGAATTATGGTCTTCATTATTTGAAAGCAGGACTTGCAGCACAGAAAGCTGGAAAAGCAGAAGAAGCAGAAGATTGTTTCAAGAAAGTAATTCCGTTGGATCACAAGCAGTATAAAACAAATGCATTGTACAGTTTAGGAGTTTTGTGTTATAATGACGGAGCTAATATCCTGAAGAAAGCTGCTCCTTTAGCAAATTCAGACGCAGACAAATATGCTGCAGAAAAAGCAAAAGCGGATGGAAGATTTAAAGAAGCATTAGACTATTTGGAAGAGGCTGCTAAGATCTCTCCGGAAAATGAAAATGTGAAAAAGATGCTTCCTCAAGTGAAAGCTGTTATGAAGTAATTTGACCAATCTTGTAAATGATAGAGGGTTGCCGGTATGATACGTCGGGCAACCCTTTTTTATTGCTATCTTTTTCTAATCTATACTTTTTGTGTACATTTGCCGTTCCTAAACGCTGAAATATTTTATGCACTTATATAATAAGGAACAGGCCATCAAACGGATGAATCAGTTTGGACAACACCATCGTCCTTTTGTTTTTATTATCAATTATCTGCAGGATGCATCTTATATAGAAGAGGTTGCTGCTGTTGATTCTACTGAACTTTTGTATAATTTGAATGGATTTACCAATCAAGCTACGTCAACTGAAAAGTATACACCTTCTTTTTCTGCTAAACCAGCGAACTCTATCCATTGGCAGCCTTCTGCAGAATCTTTCTATTCCTATCAACGCTCGTTTAATATTGTCCGACAGAATATCTTGGCTGGAAATAGTTTTCTCACAAATCTGACTTGTCGCACTCCGGTAGATACCAATCTCACTCTGAAAGATATTTATTATCACTCTAAAGCGATTTATAAGCTATGGGTTAAAGACACTTTTACTGTTTTTTCTCCAGAAATATTTGTGAGAATTCATCAGGGAAAAATTAGCTCATACCCGATGAAAGGGACTATTGACGCTTCCATTCCTTCTGCTGCCCAATTATTGATGAACGATCCTAAAGAGGCGGCAGAACACGCTACTATCGTAGACTTGATTCGTAATGATTTAAGCATGGTTGCCAATCAAGTGTCCGTTTCCCGGTATCGGTATATCGATACATTGCAGACTAATCAGGGAGCGATTCTTCAGACAAGCTCTGAAATTCAAGGCGTATTGCCGGAAAACTATCCGGAACATTTGGGAGAACTTATTTTCCGACTTTTGCCAGCCGGTTCCATTACCGGTGCCCCCAAGAAAAAAACGATGCAGATTATTCGGGAAGCTGAAACTTACGACAGAGGATTTTATACAGGAATTATGGGCTATTCGGATGGGATTAATTTGGATAGTGCCGTTATGATACGTTTTGTAGAACAGGAAGGAGAAAAAATGTATTTTAAAAGTGGAGGTGGAATAACCTGTCAGAGCGATGCGGAAAGCGAATATAACGAAATGAAACAAAAAGTATATGTACCCATTTATTGAGACTATCCGGATAGAGGATGGACAGATTTATAATCTTGATTATCACACAGAGCGTTTCAATAGAACCCGTGCGGTCTTTTGGAAAGATAGTGTTCCGCTTGATTTGCGTGAGTATATATCGCCACCAGTTTTAAACGGGATTCATAAATGCCGGATTGTGTATGGAAAAGAAGTAGAAGAAGTCACGTATGCTCCTTATCAGATGCGGAAAGTGGCCTCTTTGCATCTGATAGAATCCGATACCATTAATTACACTTACAAAAGCACACATCGAGAAGAACTGAACGCTTTGTATGCCCAAAGAGGAATGGCAGATGATATTTTAATCGTGAAAGACGGCTATCTGACAGATACTTCTATTGCCAATATCGCCCTCTACGATGGGTACACATGGTTTACTCCGGCTCATCCGTTACTCCGGGGAACGAAACGGGCGGAACTTCTGAATAAGCAATTCATTGTTGAGAAAGACATTGCGCAAGTGCATTTAAACGACTATTCACATATCATGTTATTCAACGCCATGATTGACTGGGAACGTATTGTATTGCCTATAAATGAGGAACATTTCATTCTATAAACGATAATTAACTGAAATATACAGAGTATTGCTGAACAAATGTCACTTTTGTACTGTTATATTTATGTGTTTTTCATAGTATTAGATATAAGATTAATTAAAGAGATTGTACTCCACTTGTGAAAGCTAAAGTACGTCAGAGACAGAAGAGTCTGTTTTTTTGATAAATGTGTTAAAGCATCGGTTTTACCAGGCCGATGCTTTTTTTATGTCCTTTTACCCCCTTTTGTAGTTTATATGAAATAAAATTTGTACGTTTGTAGAGTAATAATAGAAAATGATAAAGATGAACATACCCGTTATCTTTCAGTTTTTAAAAGATCTTTCCGCGAATAATAATCGTGAGTGGTTTAATGAGCACAAGGCAGAATATGAAACAGCCCGTGCCGAGTTCGACAACTTTTTGGCAACAGTGATTGCCCGTATTTCCCTGTTTGATGAAACTATCCGGGGAATTCAACCCAAAGACTGTACTTATCGCATTTACCGGGATACCCGCTTCTCTGCGGATAAAACACCTTATAAAATACATTTCGGCGGCTATATCAATGCCAAAGGAAAGAAATCCGACCATTGTGGATATTATGTCCACTTGCAGCCGGATGGTTCGATGCTTGCCGGAGGAAGCTTGTGTCTGCCTTCCAATATCCTGAAAGCAGTGCGTCAGTCTATTTATGACAATATCGAAGAATTTGTTGCGATCGTAGAAGATCCGGAGTTTAAGAAATACTTTCCGGTGATAGGGGAGGATTTTCTGAAAACAGCTCCGAAAGGCTTCCCGAAAGACTTCAAGTATGTCGATTATTTGAAATGTAAAGAGTATGTTTGCTCTTATAATGTTCCTGATGACTTCTTTACCCGGCCAGATATGTTGGAACAGATGGACAAAGCGTTCCGCCAGTTCAAGCGGTTTGCTGATTTTATAAATTATACGATTGATGATTTTGAATAAATAATGCCTGGAATATAAACTTTAAAATTTAACTTATATGGTAGTAGATACTTTAGAAAATCTGGAGAAATATGCGTCTTTAAATCCTTTGTTTGCACAAGCCATTGACTTCTTGAAGTCTCATGACCTCCAAGCCATGGAAATTGGTAAGACAGAACTGAAAGGGAAAGATCTGTTCGTGAATATCGCACAAACCAAGCCTAAAACAAAAGAGGAAGCCAAACTGGAAACTCATAACGAATTTATTGACATTCAAATCCCGTTGTCGGGAACAGAAATTATGGGGTATACCGCTGCTAAAGATTGTGTTCCGGCAGATGCACCTTATAACGCAGAAAAAGACATTACTTTCTTTGAAGGATTGGCAGAAACATACGTTACCGTAAAACCGGGAATGTTTGCTATCTTCTTCCCGCAAGACGGTCATGCTCCCGGCATCACTCCGGATGGTGTGAAAAAAGTAATCGTAAAAGTAAAAGCATAATCCTAATTCAATTCTGATATGGAAAAGACACTTAATCTCATAAAAAATGATCCCTGGCTGGAACCTTTTGCTGGTGCTATCACCGGGCGTCATCAGCATGTATTAGACAAGGAAGCTGAATTGACGAATAAAGGCAAACAAACCCTTTCAGATTTTGCATCGGGGTATCTTTATTTTGGATTGCATCGCACCGATAAGGGATGGACTTTCCGTGAATGGGCGCCCAATGCTACTCATATTTATATGGTGGGTACATTTAATAATTGGGAGGAAAAAGCAGCCTATAAGCTGAAAAAACTAAAGAATGGCAATTGGGAAATTAACCTGCCGGCGGATGCCATTCATCATGGCGATCTCTACAAATTGAATGTATACTGGGAAGGCGGACAAGGCGAGCGTATTCCTGCATGGGCTACTCGTGTGGTGCAGGATGAACAGACCAAGATATTCAGTGCACAAGTCTGGGCTCCGGAGAAACCCTATAAATTCAAAAAGAAAACATTTAAGCCCGACACGAATCCACTGTTGATTTATGAATGTCATATCGGAATGGCACAACGGGAGGAAAAAGTGGGCACTTATAACGAATTCCGCGAGAAAATACTTCCCCGTATCGCTGAAGAAGGGTATAACTGTATCCAGATTATGGCCATTCAGGAACATCCTTATTATGGAAGTTTCGGCTATCATGTATCCAGCTTTTTTGCTGCCTCTTCCCGTTTTGGTACTCCCGATGAATTGAAAGCATTAATCGATGCCGCTCATGAGATGGGAATTGCTGTGATTATGGACATTGTTCATTCACATGCAGTGAAGAATGAGGTAGAAGGATTAGGAAACTTTGCCGGTGATCCGAATCAGTATTTCTATCCGGGCGTTCGTCGCGAACATCCGGCTTGGGATTCTCTATGCTTCGATTATGGCAAGAACGAAGTGATTCACTTCCTGTTGTCTAACTGCAAATACTGGCTGGAAGAATATAAATTTGACGGCTTCCGTTTTGACGGAGTCACTTCTATGCTATATTATAGTCATGGTTTGGGTGAAGCCTTCTGTAACTATGGAGATTATTTCAACGGTCATCAGGATGATAATGCGATTTGTTACCTGACATTGGCTAATGAAGTGATTCATCAGGTAAATCCGAAAGCGATAACCATTGCGGAAGAAGTTTCCGGTATGCCGGGGCTGGCTGCAAAAATAGAAGATGGCGGTTACGGCTTCGATTATCGTATGGCCATGAACATTCCGGACTATTGGATCAAGACAATCAAAGAAAAGATTGATGAAGACTGGAAACCTTCCAGCATGTTCTGGGAAGTAACCAACCGTCGTCAGGATGAAAAGACCATTTCGTATGCAGAAAGCCACGACCAGGCATTAGTGGGAGACAAGACAATTATCTTCCGTCTGATTGATGCTGATATGTACTGGCACATGCAAAAGGGAGATGAAAATTATGTTGTCAACCGTGGTATCGCTTTGCACAAGATGATTCGTTTATTGACCTCTTCAACCATCAACGGAGGTTATTTGAACTTCATGGGAAATGAATTCGGTCATCCCGAATGGATTGACTTCCCGCGTGAAGGTAACGGATGGTCATGTAAATATGCCCGTCGCCAATGGGATTTGGTAGACAACAAGAATCTGACCTATCATTATATGGGTGATTTTGATAAGAATATGCTGAAAGTTCTGAAGAGCGTGAAAAACTTTCAAACGACACCTGTTCAGGAAATATGGCATAATGATGGCGATCAGGTATTGGCATACGGCCGTAAAGACCTTATATTTGTCTTTAACTTTAATCCAAAACAGTCATTTACCGACTATGGATTCCTGGTAACTCCGGGAGCTTATGAAGTAATATTGAATACGGACGACGTTGCATTTGGAGGAAACGGTTTGGCAGATGATTCTGTAGTGCACTTTACTATTGCCGATCCGCTGTACAGTAAAGAAAAGAAAGAGTGGTTGAAACTCTACATTCCTGCCCGTACCGCCGTAGTGCTTAGAAAGAAGAAATAATTTAATCTTTAAATAAGAAGCCCCTGCAACTATCATTGTATATCTGCAGGGGCTTTCTCGTATATTGTGTTATTGAATGATTTAGTTCTAGTTTACCAAAAAGGTACTTGGTCCGAGAATATCATACATATCACTCACGTTGCGTGTTTTCAGTAATACTCCTTGTGGAGTATAGAATAACTGATATTTGATGTCAACGTTATCTTGGCCTACTTTAATTACAATAATAGCTTGCCATTTGGGAAACTCTACCATTGTCACATTATCTACCACCCAACTAGCGTATGGCCCGGATACAAAAGCATTATAGACTGCCGGTGACAGACGATCAAGGCTAACAAGATCAGTCTGTGTCATCACCCATTGCCCCCGGACGTTAAACCACACATTTTTAGTAAATCCGTTCATTACAAAATTGGCGCAATAATATCCGTCATCTTGTGACCAGGCAATGCCGTTTGCTTTGGGATACATTTTCTTGAAAGTTGCCTGTACATTGCCGGGAGGGGTATCTCCAAAGACAGATGTAGATAATAGCAAAAACAGTGTGATCGCACAAATCATAAATTTCTTCATAAGCTTTGAGTTTAGAGAATTAGTTATAACTAAACAGCCTTTGAGAATATTTGTTTGAGCGATGTACATAAAATAATCCTCCGGGCATTATATAAGTGAAATGCCCGGAGGATAAGGAGTATGCGGTTCTTATCTTACTCTTTTTACTTAAAAAGTAATCTTTAAAATTTTTCCGTTATAACCTCCGACCGAAATATCTGTCGGTTTATAAGGTAATAAGCAGATTTCTTCTTTAGCACCGGTCATCAAATCAATGGCCTGATAAGACTCCATTTGAGGAATCTGCAAAAAGTCGAAGGCATGTGAAGGCACGTTGATGGCAACATCTACCAGTTGACTATCGAAATTAATAACGAAAAACAGAATCTCGTTTTTGTATTTCCGCATAAAAGTATATTGTTTATGCTCATTGAAACGCCATCCGTTTATATTGGCATACATCAAGTCAAAGAATACCCCCTTTTTGATTGCCTGCTCTTCGTTGCAAAGCGTCAGTACTTTTTGATAGATAGAGTAGAGGTGCTTATGTTCTTCAGTAAGCATTTTTCCGTCAAACTTTCCTCCGTTACGCCAACGACGTATAGTATCTACGCTCCAATAATCAAATATGGTAGTCCGTCCGTCTCTTCCGCTGAATCCTTCGCTATCCATGCCCAGCTCTCCGAACTCCTGACCGAAATAGATCATCATAGGATTGGTGTTCATACAAGCAGAAACAATTAGTGCGGGAATCCCTTTACGCGGATTACCGGCAAAGAAATCAGATGCGATACGTTGCTCATCGTGGTTCTCCAGGAAGTTGAGCATTTTTTTCTCGATTCCATTCAGACTTTGCCAGCAATGAGTGATTGCAGTGGCAGATTCATATCCGCAGGCTACGTTCCGTAATGTATCGTACAATCCTACCTTATCATATAGATAATCAAACTTGCCACGGAACAGATAGTTACGATATTCACTGGGATTATAGACTTCTGCGATGAAAAGTATTTCAGGATAAACCTCTTTTACTTGAGGAATAGCCCATTCCCAAAATTCAACGGGAACCATTTCTGCCATGTCACAACGGAAACCGTCAATGTTCTTTGACGCCCAGAAAAGAAGAATGTCCAGCATCTTTATCCAAGTGTCCGGAGTTGGGGAGAAGTGGCAGGTACCGCCATTCTGATAATCCACTCCATAGTTTAATTTCACCGTTTCATACCAGTCGGTGATATTAGGCGTAGCATCAAAACGATTGTTACCGGTAGCTTTAGCCGGAAATTCCCGGTAAGGCTCTGCTGCACCGTCTTTCATATCGAACTGGGCACGAAGTTCCGCTTGCGGAATATAATAGAAATTATTGTATGGACTGAAAGATTGATTGGGGTCATCGTTAGCCCCTAATTCCGTCGTACCGTCGGGCTGTGCGTCCGAATGGTACTGGCGTGCTACGTGATTAGGTACAAAATCTATAATCACTTTCAAACCTGTGCGATGTGTACGGTGTACCAGGTTCTCAAATTCTTTCATACGTCCCTGTACATCGTTGGCCAGGTCAGGATCTACATCATAATAATCCTTGATGGCATAGGGAGAGCCAGCTTTTCCTTTCACAATGGCAGGATGATCCGGACTGATGTTATAACGACGATAATCCGTTTGAGTGGCATGTTCGATGATGCCTGTATACCATATATGTGTAGTACCTAATTTTTTGATTTCACCAAGTGCCTTGAGCGTGAAATCAGCCATTTTTCCACAACCGTTGGTGGCAATGTCTCCATTGTAGACACAGTGGTTGTTGTTATTTCCAAACAGACGGGTGAACACTTGATAGATAATTATTTTATTTTCGTCATTCATATAGAGTAGATTATTAATATTCGTATTCATTCTTTTTTTCGATGGATAGGAGGTTACTTCCATATTTTCCCTTTTTCTTCCAACAGTTGATTAAGCACTTCATTGGCTGTATTATATCCCTGTCCGAAGATTTCTTCTGCTTTCTCCAGTTCGGTATTGCTATATCCGTATAGATTGTATGGTTCGATTAATAAATCACACTTTTCCCTTTCTGGAAAAGTATTGGCGCGGAACATAAAATGGAATGAACGCATAGCAATGCTTACAATATTCATTTTGTAGTCCTCTGCCATGATGGGGCTTACGTTGACAGCCACCACCTTATCACACACTCTACGCAGGGTAGAGACAGGAAGATTCATCATTAATCCTCCGTCTACATAGTTAGTGCCATCTATATTGACTGGTGCGAACATAACAGGCATACAGCAGGAAGCTGCGACCCGTTCAGCAATACTGCCGCGGTGAAAATGAACCATGCGTCCATGATCGAGGTCGGTTGCTGTGATAATCAGAGGAAGTTGTAAATCTTCCAAGTTTTTGGCTTTTACGTTGGTTCGGAGAAAGTCTATAAATTCACAAAGGTCAAATAATCCTTTTTTAGGAATTACCAGTTTGGTTAAATCCTGGAATTTATGTCCGGAGAAATAATCAAGAACTTTGTGGGGTTCGTTGCCATCTGCATAAAAGACACCGGCAAGTGCTCCTGCGCTTACTCCGGAGATGATTTCCGGTTTAATATCATGCTCTAAAAGAGCTTGCATAACTCCCAGATGGGCAAATCCTTTAATAAATCCTCCGCTTAGTGCATAGCCAATCTGATATTTCCGGCTATTCCTGTTATTTGTGAATACCTCCATGAGTTGCTTTCTTTAGTTCGCCACGAATTTAGTGAATTTATTGAAAGTAGGAGGAATATAATGAATAGTTTTTTTAAGAGAACGTTATAAGTAGTTTTTTGTTATCCATAGAACACAATAAATGCGGATAACATGGAACTTTAATTGCGTAAATATAAAGTTTTGTTATCCGCATTTAAATATATCACAATAGAGCACAAATATACGGATGGAATCTTTTACACCAGCACTGTGTACTGATTAGAATCCGAAATCGTCTATCTCCACTTTATGTTCTTCGCTTTCTTTAAAAGGTTTTGCTTCTTTTTGTACTGGATTTCCTTCGATATAGATAGCGCGGAATGGACGGGCAGGGCAAACATATTCGCATCCTCCACAACCTACGCATATTTCTTTGTTTACATGAGGGATCGTTAATCCGTCTTTATATGGTACCATTGCCACAGCCTGTGTAGGACAGTGCTCGGAACACGCTCCGCAACTGGTTCCATCAGTATAAACGATGCAATTTTCTTCGATAAAAACAACATATCCCATTTGTGTAAGATGTTTTTGCTCTACACTTATGGGAAGAATTGCTCCATTGGGACAAACGTCTCCGCAAACAGTACAGTCAAAATTACAAAATCCTTTCTCAAAACTGACGGTCGGCTGCATTATGCCTGCCAAACCATACTCCATAAAAGCAGGTTGCAGAACATGAGAGGGGCATTTGCTGACACAAAGATGACAGGATGTACATTGCTGTTGAAAGTGTTCCCGACTGATAGATCCCGGAGGAGTGATTGGATTCTCTTTTTTGTATGCCTTTTTGCCTTCCAGTCTTGCAACGGATTCTTTGGCTTGGGACAGGAGTTTGGGTGCAGCCCCGGCAGTAACAAGACCGGTAACCAAAAAGCGGCGTTTGGATGAATCCGTGTCCGGTGATGATGGCACAGGGGCTTCTACGTTTGCTTGTTGTTTCTTTAAAGAAGGGTTGTAGACCAATGCCTTTTGCTTGCATGCTCCCAGGCAGTCGAAACAATCTACGCAGCGGCTATAATCAATGGCATGTTCTTTACTATTGATGCAGGAGGCTTTGCATTTGGTAGCACAAAGCCCGCATCCATTACATTTCGCAGTATCGATACGGACCTTAAATAATGAAAAGCGGCTCAATAATCCCAATACTGTTCCTACGGGACAAACCGTATTGCACCATGTCCGCCCGTGTTTCCATGCCATTACAAAAATAACTGCCAGAGTGATAATAGCAATGAGAAGAGAAGAAATGCTTAAAACAGAGGTATCTACCTGATAAAACGTATAATTGTCAAACTTGGAAAAGACGGATTCCAACAGATTATTCCCCAACATGTAGATAGGTTTGAATATATGCACTACCACACGTCCATACGCGCTGTATGGATCGAGCAGGCCTACAATAAATGTAAATCCGCATAGAAATCCGATTACTGTCAGTCCGAGTACGCCCCAACGCAATTTGTTTTTCGTGGGACTGTAACTATATCTTTTTTTCTTTTTCCCTGTTGATTTTGAAATGCGTGCAATGACATCCTGCAAAATACCCATAGGGCAAATTGTAGAACAATAAACGCGTCCAAACAAGAGCGTTAACACAATGAGAAATAATAAGATACCTATACTTAGTGAAAGGACAGCTGGAATAAATTGCAAATGTGCCAGCCGATGAAAACTGTTCGGTAATATTTCTGCGAAATCGAGAAAAAAGAAAGAAATCAGCACAAATAAAAGTGCTGATATTCCAATACGTAGCTTTCTTAACATTGTTATTTTACATCTTAATTCGCTTGACATTCAGCTTGTCAATGTTCATAGTTCCTATTTTCAGTGCTTCTCCTTTAGCGAGGTGTCTCACAGTATCTAGTGGCATCTCACGTACTTGATTGAAGAATTTGGCAGCAGCCGTGTCCACTGCTACAATATCCGGTGAAATGAACAGTCCTTTTGCTAATACGACATCCGAGGCAGAACGTCCTCGCGGGCCATTGGTTTTCATGATACGATAAGCGTCCACTACGTTAAGCACAGCTTTCTTTTGCAGTGTGCAGATATCGGCAATACATTGCTGCAAGTCATTCTGGTGGAAAAATCCACGGTCCCAGACAATTCCCATGTGATTTTTCATTGAGATAGTCAGATTGGCACCCCCGTGATTTTTCAGGATGGGAACATTGATCCATACATCGCAATTCAGGATGGCTTCATGTATCTTTGCTTTCTTCATCTTCTGACCGTTGGGTAAGTTTACCGGCTTGTAATAAGACTCCAAATGAGCAGGCATTACTTTTGCTCCGGCAGCTTTTGCCGCCGCTTCGATGCCGCTGTTTTTGTAGCACTTCTGCCAATCGTCACACGTATGGTCGAATACGGTCACTTCTTTAGCTCCGGCAGCAAAGCATTGTTTCACGATTTCAGCAATCAGTTGCGGGTTGGTGTTTCCTGCCAGTTCCGGCACTTTATCCCAACCGATATTAGGTTTTACGACCACCTTCTGTCCCGGTTTGACGAATTGTTTCATACCGCCCAGTTCGCTGATAGCACGGCGGAACATAGCTTCCGGTTCTCCACCCATGACGGCTACCAAGTCCGGATTGCCTCCGTTCGTATTATTAATAGTCTGGGTTAATATCTCCATTGCCTCCGAATGCTGAATACTCAATGCGGCACCGGTTATGGCTACTGTTTTTAAAAAGTCCCTTCTGTCCATTTTTGTTTTTACTTTAGAGTTTTGCAATCGCTTTCAGTAGGGCGTAGCCGCCAAACCATTGAATTAACATACCGGGAATACCAATGCGGAAGTCTTGCACTGCTACATGGAAATTTCCGATGAATGCCCATTCAAAAGCAGTTCCTATAATCTGATAGGAGAGAACGACACCGAGAATAGCCCATAAAGAAACGGATTTCAGTGTTCGTGCAGTCAAGGCGGAAGTACCGGCAAGTAAAGCGGATTTTATCAATATAATGGGGAGTGCAGCTCCCGATGGCATTGCAAATAACAGGTGATTGATGACAGGAGAAAGAATTGCTGTCAGTAATCCCACACGAAAGCCATATTTATAAGCTGCGATCAACGTGAAAAAATAGATCGGCAATAAAGTAGGGCCACCGTATGGTACAAGATGACAGATTTGTGGAAGTGCAATGTTGCCTACCACAAATAGCAGGGCAAAGAGGTAAGTCCTTACATTGCTGTAATTCAGTGAATAGAGTTTAGCAGATGTTTCCATTTTCGTTGATAACTTTAAAGTTTAATAGAACAATAATATATAAAAAAGTAGACTTCTTTCTGCAGAAAAGGTTTAATCCTGGCAAAGAACTATTTGCTTAAGTAACTGTCTAAAATTAGTTAATAGAAAAAAGGAGGCTTCGTTGCGTTTTGAATAACAACTTATAATACGAACTAATTTAAGCATTTACTTTATGATATTAAAAATGGGACAGAAAAGTTTCAAGCCAATTTGAAACACTTTGTTTCACTATGGGAAACAAACAGTTTCAAGGCTTGAAACATATTTTGAAACTATTTGGTTTGTACTTTTGCCTTATTCGGTGCCCATTCTTTCCCGGATCTTTCCCCATGCATGCGTATCAAACAGGCAACTTTGGCGCATAGTCCCACACATTTCTCTGAATCTGGACATAGGTATCGTATAACTCAACTTATCCGCTTCAAAGTACGGACGCACCGACGGATCGAAGAAACCGATAAAGGTCCGCTTGCCTCCTTTGCGGTTTTCAAGAGTGGCTTGTGTCACTATGGAACTGCAACCGGAACCGAATAAAGAGACGACACCATCTTCGGCATTATTATCATAGTAAGCCCATGTAGTCAGTCCGGAAAGCATATCAGGATTGGCGATAAACATGACACCTTCCACTTGTTCCAGATTAGCCACTTTGTCTATACGTGCAAAATGAAGGTATTTCTTTTCTGCCCTCGGAACTCCGAGTTGCCGGATAAATTCAATGACCATTTCCGGAGTCTGTTTATATCGTTCTTTTAGTGAGACAAAAGTCGGTACGCGTTCAGGCATTTCTGTAAAACCTGTGTAGAATTTGCCGCCACCGCAACCGATATTTTCTGCATTCAAGCTGATAGTACCACCTTCTCTGACAGTCTTCATGCCTTTAAAGAAGCAACCGTTAATTTTCTCTGCTGTTCCTTCCAGTATATCTGAATACCAAAATACAAGAGGTAATTCGGCATTCTCTCCGAATGCCTCTTTGAAGTTCTAAATAAATGTTTGGATGTCCATAGCTTATCAATTTTAGTTATGTATGTAGGTCTTTGTACAAAGTTAAAATAAAAATAGACATTCATCCTCTTTTTAAACAATAATTACTTATATTTGTCCGGAACAGAATATAAAGAGAAGCGTTATGAAGTATTTACTAATATATATAGGGTTACTTTGTACATCCCTGCAATTGTGGGGACAAGAAACGGTTGCTACAAGAATCGCTCCTCCGACGGGATATGTCAGGGAGGCTTGTGCCGATCATTCGTTTACAGGTTACTTACGTAATTTGCCTTTGATGCCGAAAGGTAGTAAAGTGATGCTTTATAATGGAAAAGAAAAATCGAATCAGTCTGCAGCTTACGCTGTAATTGATATGGAGATAGGTAACCGTGATTTGCAACAGTGTGCCGATGCGGTAATGCGTTTGCGAGCGGAATTTCTGTGGAAACATAAACGATATGGAGAAATAAAATTCAACTTCACCAATGGTTTCCTTGCCGGGTACAAGAAATGGGCGGAGGGAAATCGGATAAAAGTCAGCGGCAATCAAGTGCAATGGTATGCTGCGGGCAAAGGAGTGGATTATTCCTATAAAACTTTCCGTAACTATCTCGATATGGTCTTTATGTATGCCGGAACGGCTTCTTTATCCCGCGAGCTTCAGGCTGTGTCTTATACTTCTTTGCAACCCGGTGATGTATTTATTAAAGGAGGCTCACCCGGACATGCGGTCATTGTTGTAGATGTTGCTGTTCATCCGACTACCAAAAAGAAAGTATTCCTGTTGGCGCAGAGCTATATGCCTGCACAACAGATTCATATTCTTGTAAATCCTGTCAGTCGCAGCCTTTCCCCCTGGTATGAATTGGCGGAAACGGATGCGGGGAAACTATATACTCCGGAATGGATTTTTAGCCGGAAAGATTTAAAACGCTTTAAGGAGTAGAATCTTTTCGTTATCTTTGGCATTTAACAAACCGTTTTAATCATACAACAACGAAAAACAACCGATTATGAATCAAGATTTGTCAATGAATGCTAACCAGTTGGTAGCATTCCTTCAAAAGCCAACTTCAGAGTTTACCAAAGCCGACATTATCTCATTTATCCAGCAAAAAGATATCCGCATGGTCAATTTCATGTATCCGGCGGGAGACGGTCGTCTGAAAACCCTGAACTTTGTCATCAACAATCAAGCCTATCTGGAAGCTATTCTTACTTGTGGAGAACGGGTAGACGGCTCCAGTCTTTTTTCTTTCATAGAAGCGGGCAGTAGTGACCTTTATGTGATTCCCCGTTTCTGCACTGCATTCGTTGATCCGTTTGCCGAGATTCCGACGCTGTCTATGCTTTGCTTTTTCTTCAACAAAGATGGCGAACCCCTCGAAAGTGCACCAGAACACACCCTTTACAAAGCAAGCAAAACTTTTACAGAAGTTACCGGAATGGAATTTCAGGCAATGGGCGAATTGGAATATTATGTAATAGCCCCGGATACAGGTATGTTTCAAGCAACCGACCAACGTGGTTATCACGAATCGGGTCCATACGCTAAATTTAATGAGTTCCGTACTCAATGTATGTCTTATATCGCACAGACAGGCGGGCAAATAAAGTATGGACACTCCGAAGTGGGTAATTTTACGTTGGATGGCTATATTTATGAGCAGAATGAGATTGAGTTTCTGCCGGTTCCCGTATCGCAGGCGGCAGATCAGTTGATGATTGCCAAATGGGTGATTCGTAATCTGGGATACAGATATGGATATAATGTGACCTTTGCTCCTAAAATTACAGCCGGTAAGGCAGGGTCGGGCTTGCACGTACACATGCGTATCATGAAAGACGGAAAGAACCAAATGTTGAAAGACGGCGTTTTGTCGGAAACAGCGCGTAAAGCAATTGCCGGAATGATGGTGCTTGCTCCTTCAATCACTGCCTTTGGAAATACCAATCCTACTTCTTATTTCCGTCTTGTTCCTCATCAGGAGGCACCTACCAATGTTTGCTGGGGAGATCGTAACCGTTCCGTATTAGTACGTGTGCCATTGGGATGGGCTGCAAAAACAGATATGTGTACATTAGCTAATCCGTTGGAAGCCGAAAGCCATTTTGACACCAGCCAGAAGCAGACTGTAGAAATGCGTTCTCCGGATGGTTCGGCAGATTTATATCAACTGTTGGCCGGTTTGGCTGTTGCCTGCCGTCATGGCTTTGAAATTGAAAATGCGCTGGATATCGCTCAAAAGACGTATGTGAATGTGAATATCCATCAGAAAGAGAATGAAGATAAACTAAATTCACTGGCACAACTGCCAGATAGCTGTGAGGCTTCTGCTGATTGCCTGCAGCAACAACGGGCAATCTTTGAACAATATAATGTCTTTAGTCCGGCAATGATTGATGGTATCATCCGCAAACTTCGCAGTTACGAAGATAAAACGTTGCGTGCGGATTTGGAAGGAAAGCCGATGGAGATGTTAGATCTCGTACATAAGTATTTCCATTGTGGATAATCTGCAAACGTAAATTGGTATATAATAAAGGCTATCTTCTGTTTCAAAGAAGGTAGCCTTTAATTTTCTGATGCAGAATTTAACTATAAGTATTTGTTTTTCAAAGAGCTTATAACAAAGAAACTATAGAAGGCTAATCAGATAATTGGTGGCAGATAGTTTGATATAATAGAGTTTAAACGTTAAGTATTGGCCTATTTTCATAAAAAAGATGTTTTGAGAAAAGAAAAAGGAGGGAGTATAGTGCATTATCTCCAAATAATGCTTTCCTTTGTACCAACAACAATAAAGAGGTTTATTACGATTTGATTTTTTTACGTGTATCTTCTCATTTATTTGAGCATATCCATTTCTAATTAAGATCTTCCTAAAACTTTCTTATTGAATTATTAATTTTTTATATTTGTATTTTATGAATTTGTACATTGGAAATCTTAGCTATAATGTTAAGGAATCGGATTTGAGAAATGTAATGGAAGAGTATGGAACAGTTGCTTCAGTAAAGTTAATCACAGATCGTGAAACTAGAAGATCAAAAGGCTTTGCGTTTATCGAAATGCCGGATGATACAGAAGCTAACAACGCTATCAAACAATTGAACGGTGCAGAATATGTAGGTCGTTCAATGGTAGTGAAAGAAGCATTGCCAAAGAACTAATACTGAATAAATAGACAGTAATAGAGAAGGGCGCACTAGGAAACTAGCGCGCCCTTCTTCTGTTAATCCTCATTATTATCTTCTTCATCATCCACCATATTATTGAGTTCCAATTCCAGGTCTACCAGCTCTTGTTCCCATAATTTCAGGATATTCTTCGGTGTATCTTTTGCGGCTTTCTTTATTTTTTCTTGAGCAACAGATACTTCATGCTCTAATTGTCTACGTCTGCTCATATTTTTATTGTTTTGATTATGAAATGATAACAACTCGTGTGTGGAATAGTTCGACAGGCAAAATTAAAAAGTAGTGGGCTGAACTATTCGCAAATAAAGTATGTTTTGTAGTCTGAATCTTTTAAAACATACAATCATGCTCAATTTAATAGCCGTATTCTTAGTCTGTTCAGGTATCGGAATAGCAGTACATATTGCCATAGACCTGACACATCGTCCGCAATCAATGAAAATAATGAATGCAGTTTGGATATTATCTGCATTGTGGGGAAGTTATTTAGCTTTATGGGCGTATAATAAGTTCGGACGGAGCAGTCCGATGAAGATGGAGGATGACGGGATGAAAGGGATGGGCATGTCTGACATGAAAGATATGAATATGCCTGATATGAAGGGGATGGATATGGGGATGTCAATGGGAGAGATGAGGCGTCCTTATTGGCAATCGGTAGCTTTGTCGGCTCTTCATTGTGGCGCAGGCTGCACATTGGCAGATATCATAGGAGAGTGGTTTACGAATTATGTTCCTGTAACTGTTGCAGGCAGTCAACTTGTAGGGAATTGGGTACTCGATTTTGTATTAGCTTTGATTATTGGCGTTTATTTTCAGTTTTATGCGATTCGGGAAATGGAAAAAATCTCTGTGGGGAACGCGCTGACACGCGCTTTCAAAGCAGATTTCTTTTCTCTTTTATCCTGGCAGGTAGGAATGTACGGTTGGATGGCAATTGTTTATTTTGTGCTGTTCATCAATGAGCCATTGCCCAAAGATACATGGATATTCTGGTTTATGATGCAGTTGGCTATGCTTTTCGGTTTCTTCTGCGCTTATCCGATGAATGCTCTTCTTATAAAATTAGGTATAAAGAAAGGTATGTAAAATAAATGCAGATTCACTTAAAATGATAAGTATGAAATTACTTATTTTGAGTGAATCTGCATCTGTAATATTACTACTTCTGTTTTTTATTTCTCTTTTGGAGGTTACTTTTTCAATAGTTTGGGTATATCCGAAGGCTCTTGTGCCACTCGGATACCAGCTGCTTCCAAAGATTCAATTTTCTCTTTTGCCGAACCGGAACTTCCCGAAATAATAGCGCCTGCATGCCCCATTTGTTTTCCCGGAGGAGCTGATTGTCCGGCAATAAATGCTACCACAGGTTTAGTTACATTATTACGAATATATTCGGCCGCTTGTTCTTCCGCATTTCCTCCAATCTCTCCAATCAGGACGATTGCTTCTGTTTCCGGATCATTCTGAAACATTTCCAGCAGTTGGCGGAAGTGAAGCCCTACAACAGGATCGCCCCCGATGCCGATAGCGGTAGATTGTCCCATTCCATTTGCTGTTAAGTGATATACAATCTCGTAAGTAAGTGTTCCGCTACGGCTGATGACACCTACATTTCCTTCTAAAAAGACTTGTCCTGGTAAGATGCCAACCATGCTTTTTCCCGGAGAGATAAGTCCCGGACAGTTAGGCCCGATCAACATGGCGCCTTTTTGTTCGGCAAACCGATGCGCCTTAATCACGTCCAGTGTGGGAATTCCTTCTGCAATGCAGACTATGATACGGATGCCTGCGTCCGCTGCCTCCATGATAGCATCTGCCGCAAAACGTGCTGGAACGAAAATGATGGAGGTATTAGCCTTTGTCTGCTCGACAGCGTCATACATGGTGTTGAATACGGGGATTCCGTCCACATCTGTTCCTCCTTTGCCCGGAGAAGTACCCCCGACCACTTTGGTTCCATATTCTTTCATCTTCTTGGCATGGAAAAGCCCGTCTCTGCCAGTGATTCCTTGCACAATCAAACGGGTGGATTTATCTATTAGTATGCTCATAATTGCTTTATTTTTTTAGTGATTTGGTACGTATTATGCTTTCAGAGCCATAAGAGCAGCCTCTTTCATCGTTGTGGCTATTTGGAAGCGGCTGTGATTTCGTAACAGTTCCCGTCCGATATGTTCATTGGTGCCTGTAAGCCGGACGATGACGGGGACATTGCTGTTTATCTGCTCGAATGCCTGAAGAAGTCCCATTGCCACATCATCGCAACGAGTGATCCCACCGAAAATATTAATCAGGACCACTTTTACTTTCTCATCCTGCAATAAGAGTTTCATAGCTTCAATAACCTTGACAGGATTGGAGCTGCCACCGATGTCGAGAAAATTAGCAGGCTGACCGCCGTAAAGTTTAATCATGTCCATAGTAGCCATGGCAAGTCCGGCGCCATTTACCATACAACCGATATTGCCGTCCATGTGGACATAACTGAATCCTTTATCTTTGGCATCTGTTTCCACTTTTTCTTCTTCCGTCGGATCAAACAAAGCATGAATCTCCGGATGCCGATAGAGCGCATTGTCATCAAAAACGATCTTTGCGTCAATGGCCATTAATGTACCTTTCTTTGTAAGTGCCAGCGGATTTACTTCCACTAACGACGCGTCATTCTCCACAAAGATTTTATAAAGTTCCTGAAGGATGGCAGCCATTTTACCTGCCTGTTCCATTTGTGGGAAGAGAGCGAAAGCGAAACGCCTTGCCAGATAGTCGGGAAGGCCAATGAATGGATTGATTGAATATCGGATGATTTTCTCCGGTGTCTGACGGGCTACCTCTTCAATATCCATACCACCGGATGCACTCATCATCAGAACGACAGAACGTGTATTCCGGTCGATGGTATAACTGACGTAATATTCTGCAGCAATATCAACCGCTTCGCTGACCAGAACTTGATTGACTGGAAGACCTTTAATGCTCATTCCGAGAATGTTCTTGGCTTCCTGATAAACATCTTCCGTATTGTTTACCAGTTTCACTCCTCCGGCTTTTCCCCGGCCTCCGGTTAGTACTTGTGCTTTTATAACCACTCTGTCTGTTCCCATCCTCCGGTATGCAGCCAGGACGCCTGCGGCAGTACGGCATAAAGTGTGCCTCTCGACAGGTATTCCGTACTTGGAGAAAATCTCTTTCGCTTGATATTCATGTATTTTCATGGCTCATAAATTTGAGTAAATGATTCCTATAATAAAAACAAAAGAAAGATTCGGAAAGTTTGCCGGAAAAGAAAAGTATCAGGGTGTTTTACAACATGTTCGTTTGTATTCCATTTATGGTTTTCATATAAAAAAAAACGTGTTGGCAATAGTTACCAACACGCTCTATATCACTTAAAGATAAAGTCTGCTTACGGATATTTATGCAATACCGTGAGCATTGACAGTACCGTCAATCTTTTTAATCAATCCTTGAAGTACGGCACCCGGGCCACATTCTGTAAAATCAGTAGCACCGTCAGCAACCATATTCTTTACTGATTGTGTCCAACGTACGGAAGCAGTCAATTGGGCAACCAGATTCTTTTTGATTTCTGCAGGGTCAGTGTGAGGAAGCGCATCCACATTCTGATATACCGGACATTTAGGAGTATGTATTTCGGTAGCTTTAATAGCAGCTTCCAGTTCTATTTTAGCAGGATCCATTAATGGAGAATGGAAAGCACCACCCACTTTCAGCGGAAGAGCACGTTTTGCTCCGGCAGCTTTCATCAGTTCGCAAGCCTTTTCGATACCCGGTACAGAGCCGGAGATAACGATTTGTCCCGGGCAGTTGTAGTTGGCCGGTACGCAAACTTCACCTTCTGCATTTACTGCTGCACAGATTTCTTCTACTTTTTCATCCGGCAATGCGATAATAGCAGCCATGGTGGAAGGAGTAGCTTCGCAAGCTTTCTGCATAGCCATTGCACGTGCATACACAAGTTTCAATCCATCTTCAAAACTCAATGCACCGGCAGCAACCAATGCAGAGAACTCACCAAGTGAGTGGCCGGCAGTCATTTCCGGTTTGAAGTCGTCGCCCATGCAAAGAGCAGAAATAACAGAGTGAAGGAAAACGGCAGGTTGAGTAACCTTTGTCTGACGAAGATCTTCGTCTGTGCCGTCGAACATGATATCTGTAATGCGATATCCGAGGATATCATTTGCTTTTTCAAACAATTCTTTTGCTAAAGCTGAGTTTTCATACAGGTCTTTACCCATTCCTACAAATTGAGCGCCTTGACCGGGAAATACAAATGCTTTCATATTTTTATTATTTAATTGATTTTTAATTGCGGGTGCAAAGTTACGTATTTTTATGATACAACCGCACAAAATGTACACATTTGTGCAACGGTGTCCGGAAAATGCCATAAAGGGCCGTTACCATGGCCGATATTTAATTCTTTTCCTGCGATAATGGCTTGAGTGATATATGTTTTCGCATGCTGGATGGATTCTCGCATGGGGTAGCCTTTGGCTAGATAGGTGGCAATAGCGGAAGAGAGGGTGCATCCCGTTCCATGCAGATTATGGCTTTCTATTTTTTTCTCCTCATATATATGGTAGATAAATTCGGACGTATGCAAAAGGTCGCACATATTGTCTCCTTCCAGATGTCCGCCTTTTAGTAAGACATTAGTCTGATAATCATCCGTCAGCATTTTGGCAGCGGTCTGCATATCCTGAATGTTGTGAATACTTTTACCTGTAAGTACTTTTGCTTCATCAATATTAGGGGTGATTAATGTGACAAGCGGTAAAAGTTCTTTTTTGATTTCTTCTATCGCTTCATCTGTCATAAGTTTCCTTCCGCTGGTAGACACCATTACCGGATCGTAAACGACGTATGCAGGTGAATATTTTTGTAGACAGTCGGAAATTACACGAACGATTTGAATGTCATTTATCATTCCTATTTTGATGGCAACCGGTTGCAGGTCGTCCATCACGGCTTCTATTTGCCCACGAACCATATCCGGAGAGATAGACTGTACGGCACGTACCCCCAGTGTGTTTTGTACGGTGATAGCAGTAATGGCCGATGCTGCATAGCCTCCTAAAGCCGAGATTGTTTTTATGTCTGCCTGAATACCTGCGCCTCCCGAACAATCGGAGCCGGCAATGGATAAAATGACTGGATGACGTTCCATTTTAGATTTTTTAATATTTACCCGACAAAGATAGAATAAAAAACGATAAGGTACAAAATGACATATCGTTTAAAATACAATAAGTACCTTTACTGGCGTCTGTTGGAAAAGATATGAAAAGTACTGATAATAAAGCGTCCATCTAGTTTTTGTACTTTATACAATTACTCACCCGTGGAAATACTAAAATACATATTGTAATTCGTAAGATAACACTAACTATTCATATTGTAGAATGTATGATATGTATTTATATGAAAAACAATGTTTTATAGCATAGTTCTTATTTTTGTTTTGATGGTTTTTAGCCTCTATATTTGCATCGTCTTAAAGAAATAGATATGCAAAATTTACAGAAAAATACACCTTTAGCAAACAATCATATATCAGTAGACTGTGTAGTGATTGGTTTTGACGGAGAACAACTGAAAGTGTTGCTTGTAAAACGTGCAGGTGAGGATAATGGAGAAGTATATCATGATATGAAACTTCCCGGAAGTCTTATCTATATGGATGAAGCCCTGGATGAAGCTGCACAACGAGTTTTGTATGAACTGACAGGACTTAAAAATGTGAATCTGATGCAGTTTAAAGCATTTGGTTCTAAAAACAGAACGAGTAATCCGAAAGATGTACGCTGGTTGGAAAGAGCTATGCAGTCAAAAGTGGAGCGTATTGTTACCATTGCATATTTGTCGATGGTGAAGATAGATCGTACGTTGGATAAGAATCTGGACGATCACCAGGCTTGCTGGGTCGCTTTGAAAGACGTGAAAACACTGGCTTTCGACCATAATCTGATAATAAAGGAGGCAATGACTTATATTCGTCAGTTCGTAGAATTTAATCCTTCCATGTTGTTCGAACTGCTTCCGCGTAAATTTACAGCCGCACAATTAAGGACTCTTTTTGAATTAGTATA
>CECJ01022606.1_pt1 | contig 23077 bp, 17 predicted proteins | sample 557621 | NCBI WGS metagenome assembly CECJ01 (sample SAMEA3182052, study PRJEB8094) | gut metagenome | biome: human; feature: gut; material: Stool; isolation source: human stools | place: Canada | collected 2012-03-21
ATATAAAGCAAACAATGGTCAGTCCCACGATGATGGCGAGCGAAAACAATAAGATAGGTGAGGTTACTCGGCCAATGAACTCCATGACTTCCATATTGGCAATCTTGGAGACGAATACATTGTGTGCGACTCCGGGATTGAGAAGGGCAGGTGTTGTGGAACAGACGACGGCCGCCGCTGCGATTGCGGGTTTAAACCCCGACCTAATCAAAATCGGGATCATGGAAGGTCCTACTGCGGCGCAGAGTCCGGCTGTGGAAGGGATGGCTACTGCACAAAGACCGGTTACAAACATGCAAGCGGGGAGCAATAACACACCTAGCCTTCTCAGAGGTTTAGTCAAGAGCGCAACCAGGTGCACGTCGCATTTGGTTAAAGAAATGGTTGCAGCAAAGCCCATGGCAGAACAAATGGCGATGATGAGAGACGACCTCGTCATCGAAGCATCGAACTGCTGGAATGCAATCATTGGCTTCAAAGAAAATATCGCCATTGCGAAACCCGAAGCCAAAAGAACGCACCGAGTTTCGTAACGTTTGATCAATGCATAAATCGTTATAAGTACAACGATTAGTGCGAAAGCTACATTGATAGACATAAGTGAATCCTTGGAAAAATGAGGAAGTTAACTTTGCCTAAAAGGCCAGCAAAGTTTAGAAGTCCGAACAGGATCCACCAATCCGAACTATCTCCAGAATTGCTGTTAGTTAAGCAATATTCGATATCTGATATCGGATAGCATATAACCTATAAAAAACATGAAATTAGAGGTTTTATATGAGGTAAAAAATTTTGTCTATCCATAGAATAAAAATTCAATTTCACGTTGTTTTTTTTTAAATGAATGAATTTTTAATTCTTAAAAAGAAGAGATGGATTTGCCTAATCCTATTTTGTTTGGCTAATTTCTTTACAGGAGCTCTTTATATCTGGAGCGTGTTTTCCGGGCCCTTGGCACAAAAAATCGGGTTAGCGACATCCACAAATTTAACGGCAGCCGATATATCTCCTGTATTCGGCGTAGCGACCGGTGTTACACCCTTTCTGATGCTGGCAGGCGGATACATTAATGACAAATTCGGCCCTAGATTTGTAATTGCTGCCGGAGGATTATTTATAGGTATTGGCTATCTCCTCTGTGCTGTCAGTGAAAGCATAAGCATGCTTTATATCGCCTATGGATTGCTTGTAGGTATTGGTACAGGAATGGTGAACGGCTGCACGATCAATTGTGCGGTTAAATTTTTTCCTGACAAGCGAGGCTTTGCCGGCGGAACGGTAACGGCTTTCTTAGGAGTGGGTGCTGCTTGCCTGCCTTTCGTTGTTAACTGGCTGATTCGCGAATATGGAATTTCAACCGCTTGCACGGTGTTCGGAATATGTGCCGGCCTCGTTATTTTTACCTGCGGACTTTTGACCTTTAAATGCCCGGATGATTTCGCGCTCTGTTTTACAAGCAGTGCCCGAGCCAAGGTGACAAAAGGCCTAGATGTTAATTGGTTAGGGATGATTCGTTCCCCATTATTTATCCCGCTTTATCTGTTATTTGTTTGCGGATCTACGATGGGGTTAATGTTGATTTCAAGTATGTCCGGAATTGCTGAATACCAGATCGGAGTTGGGACAGCACTGGCTGCGACATCGGTTTCCGTTATCTCCTTGGCCAATACGACGGGAAGATTCTTGTCCGGCACGGTCTCGGATATGCTGGGACGTGTGCAAACTTTGGTTTTAATGCTCTCCGCAGCTGTCTTAGGTTTTTTCCTTTTGATTCAATCCGGACGAGGAGACCTGACCACCTTCATGTCCGGCATTGTTTTGGTGGGTATCTGCTACGGAGCTTTCATAGGAACCTATCCAAGTTTAATTGCTGATGAATTCGGCCATAAGCACAACAGTGTGAATTTTTCTTTGATGATGACCGGATACAGCATTGGCGGAATCGGTGGTCCGATTCTTTTGAGGTTGGCTTCCAAGGAAGGCTCATACGTCGGCGCTTATGCGACATGCATCGGACTCGCAGTGGTCGGAGCTCTTTGTGCGGCGGCATATTTCTATCTTAAAAGGCGCGAGGCAAAGACATCGCGTTGATCAAATCTAAAGGAGAAAACGATGGATCAAAAATATATTGAAGAAATGGTTTGCAGTAGACGCAAACTTCATAAGATTCCTGAAGAAGGCTGGACCGAATTTCAAACGACTTATTTCGTTGTCGAGTTTCTGAGAGGTCTCGGACTGCCGGTATTCGTCGGAAAAGCAAACCTCAATCTTGACGAAGTTCTAGGCAGAGATGTCGAACTTGTTCAAGACAGTATTGAGCGTGCACTTAAAGCCGGCGTTCCGCAGTCTTTCATTGAGGAAACGGAAGGTTTCACCGGAGCAGTTGCGGTACTGGACACCGGACGTCCGGGCCCAACGACAGCATTTAGAAGTGACATGGATTGCGTCATTGTTCGAGAAACGAAAGATGCTGACCATCTTCCGAACAAGTTAGGCTTTGCCTCGGAACATCCGGGTTTGATGCACGCATGCGGCCATGACGGGCATACTGCCGTCGGCTTGGAACTTGCCCGTTGGTTGGTGGAACACAAGGATCAGCTGTGCGGAAAGTTCAAATTAATTTTCCAGCCTGCAGAAGAAGGAGTCCGAGGTGCGAGAGCTATGTGCGAAGCCGGTATTGTCGATGATGTTGATTATTTTTTAAGCGGTCATGTCGGCGGTGTCATCGGTCGTGGGGAAGTTGCCGTGATGGACGGCGGTTTTTTAGCATCTTCAAAGTTTGATATTGCGATAGAAGGAAAACCGGCTCATGCAGGAAATGCTCCCCAGCAGGGAAATAATGCTTTAATGGCAGCATGCGCCGCTTCAATGATGCTGCAGGGAATTCCTCGCCATGCGGATGGTGTAACACGAGTATCTGTGGGGACGCTTCATGCCGGAGAAGGCAGAAATGTCATTCCAGCACACGCTAAGCTGCAAATGGAGGTCAGAGGAGAAACTAAAGAAGTTAATGAATTCATGAAGGAATATGTCTACGACATATTTGCAGGTGTCGATAAGGCCTATCGTGTGAAATCTAAAGTTGAGCTGGCCGGTGAGTCTACGACTCTGATGCAGTGTCCTGCTATTTACGACAAAGTTGAAGAGGTGATGAAAAAGATCCCCGGTATCAAAGTTCTCCCGAGGATCCACACACCGTCTGGTTCTGAAGACTGTGCACTGTTCATACGACGTGTGATTGAAAGGGGCGGTCAAGCCGGATTTATTCTCTATGGCTGCAACCATCACGGGCATCATCGTCCGAATTTTGAGATACAGGACGAACAAAGTCTGCCCATCGCTCTTTCTATATATACAGGGTTTGCCGAACTTGTGAACGGAATAGGAGGAAAGGTAAAATAAGGGGTAATTAAAACATCAATTCTTGGAGGGGCTATGGAGGACTTCGAACTCGAATCGAAATCGTATTTCTTTCCTAATCGTTTAACACTCTTTGAGCAGGTCAGCCAGTCCCTTTCTCGTCTTATCAGTGAAAAGAAATGGCGACCGGGAGAGATGCTCCCGAACGAGACCGAGCTTGCTCAGATGTTTAATGTTAGCCCCGGCACGATGCGGAGAGCTTTGAAACTTTTGGTGGATAAGGGTGTACTGATTCGCCATCAGGGAAAAGGAACTTTCGTAGCGGAATTCTCTAACAACCAGCAACTTGTATATAAGCGCTACATTAAGCTGCATCCTGATAACCCAGAAGTCGATGAAGCGGTCCCTACAAAATCAGATTTGCTGAATTTCGAGAGAGTGAGTCCGTCTCTCGAAATTCAGCAGCTTTTAAATCTTCAGCCGTCAGACCAAGTCGTTCACGCCGGAAGAACATTGTCCGCTTCTTCCGGGATTGTGACCTTCGATGAGTTGTGGGGTGTAGGGAAGGATTTTGAAAAGCTGACAAAGGAAAACCTTGCGCATCATCGCGAAAAGTTACTCTATGCTTTCTATCAATCCGAACTTGGAATCTCCATTACCCGCAGTGAAGAACGAATTAAAGCCGTGCTGCTCCCGCTGGATTTGTGTAATGTGTTTAAGCTGTCTTATCCACAGCCTGTCATTGAGATCCGAAGGGTGGCCTTCACATTTGAAGATCGCCCTGTAGAGTTTCATAGACAATTGTCGTTTACCAGTCGATACCACTATCGTATCTTTTGATCTGACTGTCAGCTATCTCAAATCAAGAACCGGGATAACTTTTGGCCTCCGGTTCAAGTATGAGAAACAGCTATATACCTTGCTAATTGCCGGCTAGAGCGTACAAAAGCCAATAGTCTACTGAGTAAAGGCCCGAGCCGACGATAAATATCGCAATGAGTCCGAACAAGTAAGGCAGAGCGGGAGAGGTCAGATCTTTACCGATAGTGACCTTGGTTGCGATTGTGAAACTAACAATCGCAGGGATAACCGCTAGACGTGTGAGCAATCCGGCCATGAGAAACAGCGGCACGAAAGTTTCAATGATTGCCGCTGAATAATATCCGACCTTTGGAGAGAAGAATAAGACCTTCGGAAACTTCGCTGCGTTTTCCGGATGGAAAAGTTTCTGTACTCCGTAAGGGAGCATCGCTAAAGCAATTGCCCATCTAAAGAGTAGAGATGCCATGCTGGCAGAGGTTGGGTCACAGGTCCAATGCAATATGGTGGACATCATTTTCATTTCCTTAGTTTATGGAGGAAATTTTAGAAAAGAACTACAAGGGCAATCGGTTAGCGTTGCTTAAATGAGGTAGTGAAGGAGAGCAGTTAGAAGAAAATGGATGTTTTTGAAGGTAACGACCGAAGCCGCAATCTCGAAAAATCAAGGCTTCGACAAAGTTGTTTGCCGTTCACAAAAATGTTCCTGAGTCACGGCTTCAAATCTATAATCAATTTGTTTCAGTGGCTGGTTTTTGCTGAAACACGCTCAACAGGAAACCTGTGAAGCAGCCGCAAAATACTCCGATAGTTTGCGGCCCCCTGAGCGGCAAGAAATTTGTCCAAGGTGAAAAAGTGATTAAAGACTTAATAGAGAATTCATATCTATTCGGTGGGAATGCTCCTTACGTAGAAGAGTTATACGAGCAGTACCTCGAAGACCCAAATTCCGTAGATGAAAAATGGCGTCAGTACTTTGACCGTCTGCAGCAGGCCCCGGCTTCCGACGGCCGTGTCGAAACCATTGACGTTCCTCATGCACCCATCGTTGAGGCTTTCGCACAGAGAGCATCCGAACCGCGTTCGGCTGTTTGTCCGGTAAGTGAACGAGATCTTGATCTGGCAAAAAAACAGGTTGCGGTTCAGTCCATCATCGGTGCGTACCGATTCTTAGGAAGCCGCTGGGCCAACCTTGACCCGCTGCACAGAAGAGAACGTCCGAAGATTCCCGAGCTTGAACCTTCCTTCTACGGACTGTCCGAAACGGATATGGACAGCACCTTCTCGGCAGCTAATACGTATTTCGGCGCCGATAAGATGACGCTTCGGGATTTAATCGCCGCCTTGAAACAAACTTATTGCAGCGATATCGGTATCGAATTCATGTACATCAGCGATCCGGTGATCAAACGCTGGTGGCAGCAAAAACTGGAACCTTGCCGCTCAACCCCGAGCATGGACGTCAAGTCCAAGAAACGCATTCTTGAAGAACTGACGGCCGCAGAAGGTTTGGAACGTTATCTCCATACCAAGTATGTCGGCCAGAAACGCTTCTCGCTCGAAGGCGGAGAAAGCTTTATTGTCGCCATGGATGAAATCGTGGAAACAGGCGCAGCACAAGGCCTGGAGGAAATGGTTATCGGTATGGCTCACCGCGGTCGTCTCAATGTGCTCGTCAATACGCTTGGCAAAGCGCCGAGTGAACTGTTTGCAGAGTTTGAAGGTCACTACAAGAGTAAAGACCTGCCGGCGGGCGACGTGAAATATCACAACGGTTTCTCAAGCGATGTCGTTACCGCTTCCGGACCGATCCATCTGGCTTTAGCCTTTAATCCTTCTCACTTGGAAATTGTCGACCCGGTCGCAGTCGGAAGCGTTCGCGCCCGACAGGATCGCCGCCATGATCCTAAAGGTCGCCGCGTGATGGGCGTTCTTGTTCACGGCGACGCTGCCTTTGCAGGTCAGGGCGTCGTCATGGAGACGCTGAACCTTGCCGATACCCGCGGCTACGGTACCGGCGGCACGATGCACATCGTGATCAACAATCAGATTGGTTTCACGACTTCGGATCCTCGTGATAAAGGCTCGATGACATATTGCACGGATCCGGCAAAACTCATTGAAGCCCCGGTTCTGCACGTGAACGGTGACGATCCGGAAGCCGTCGTATTTGCGACGCGTCTGGCCATGGAGTTCCGCAAGAGCTTCAGCCGCGACGTCGTGGTTGACATTGTCTGCTTCCGCCGTTTAGGCCATAACGAACAGGACACGCCGGGACTGACTCAGCCGCTGATGTATAAGAAGATCAATGTCCATCCGGGTACTCGCCAGGTTTACGCTGACAAGCTGGCACTTCAGGGCGTCGTAAGCCCCGAAGAAGCCAAAGAAATGGTTGCCGCATATCGACGCAGTCTGGAAAGCGGTATCCCGCCGAGACAGACGGCTTTGATCGAAGGCAAGAACCCTTATGCCGTTGATTGGTCCCGTTACAACGGCAGCTGGACAGACGATGTGAAGACGTCTGTTCCTTTGGACGAATTGAAGCGTTTGACGGATGTCATTACGACCGTTCCGGAGAACTTCAAGCTCCACCCGCTCCTTCAAAAGGTCATCGCAGATCGTCGTCTGATGATGCAGGAAGAAATCCGTGTGGATTGGGGCTTAGCCGAACATCTGGCTTTTGCCACGCTGCTCACGGGCGGATACTCCGTTCGTATTTCCGGCGAAGACTCCGGCCGCGGAACCTTCAGCCATCGTCATGCCGTCTGGCACGATCAGAACCGTGACCGGTGGGATTCGGGTATTTGGATTCCTTTGGAGCATCTAGGTGAGCATCAGGCTCAGTTCACAGTGATTGACTCCGTTCTTTCTGAGGAGTCAGTTCTCGCATTTGAATACGGCTATGCCAGCTCTTCTCCGAAGTGCCTGACGATTTGGGAAGCTCAGTTCGGCGACTTTGCCAACGGCGCTCAGGTCGTGATCGACCAGTTCATCAGCTCCGGCGAGGCCAAGTGGGGCCGCAAGAGCGGCTTGACCATGCTCCTCCCGCACGGCTACGAAGGTCAGGGGCCTGAACATTCTTCGGCTCGCGTCGAGCGTTATCTGCAGCTTGCAGCAGATATCAATATGCTGATTTGCCAGCCGACAACCGCTGCTCAGATTTTCCATCTGCTACGCCGTCAGATGGTTGGCAATATCCGCAAACCTTTAATCGTCTTCTCTCCAAAGAGTCTGCTGCGCAACAAGATGGCAAGTTCCGATTTGGAAGAACTCTCCGAAGGCAAATTCGAAACCGTCATCGGTGAAATTGAAGAGCTCGATGCCGATAAGGTCAGAAGAATTCTGGTCTGCACCGGCAAAGTTTATTACGACCTCGTGAAATACCGCAAAGAGCATGAAATCGATGATGTCGTCATCGTTCGTCTTGAACAGCTTTATCCCTTCCCGCACAAGAGTTTCCGAGAAGAGACTTCTGGTTACTCCTTCGCTTCCGAGGTGGTTTGGGTCCAGGACGAACCTCAGAATCAGGGCGCCTGGTTCTATGTGCAGCACCATTTGCTTGAAGAAATGCCTTCCGGCGCAAGATTGAGTTATGCAGGACGTCCTGCTTCATCTTCGCCTGCCGTCGGCTATGCCAGCAAGCACGCCGAGCAGCTTAAAGAATTGGTGGAAAACGCTTTCGGACGCCTTAAAGGCTTTATTCAGACGAAATAGTTCAAGCGTTGCTTTGTAAAGAATTCGGAGAAAAAAGAAATGTCTATTGTTGAAGTCAAAGTACCCGAGCTGTCCGAGTCTGTTTCGGAAGCCAGTCTGATTGAATGGAAAAAGAAAGTCGGTGAACCGGTTAAGGCCGATGAAATTCTTATTGAAATTGAAACCGATAAGATCGTTCTGGAAATTCCGGCGCCGGCAGACGGAGTGCTGGCAAGCATTGAGCAGCCTGATGGTGCGGCAGTCCTCAGCGACCAATTGATCGCCACAATCGATACTGAAGGAATGGTTGGTGCACAGCCGGAAGCCCCTAAAGCAGCCGTTGCTGAAGAAGTCATTATTTCGACGCCTGCGGCAGCCCCTGCGCCGACTCCCTCACCCGCTGCGCCGACGGCAGCTGCTTCTACGCCAGGCGCCTTTATGATGCCTGCCGCAGAAAAACTCATGGCAAACAGCGGATTGTCTGCAACTCAGGTTGCAGGAACAGGCGTCGGCGGACGTATCACGAAACCCGATGTCATCGCTGCCTTAAAGAGCGCTCAGCCTGTGGCTCCATCTGCTGTTGCCGCAGCTCCGGCTCAACCGGCCGCTCCTAAATCCGCGCCTGCTAAACAAGCAACTCCCGTCGCATCTCTTGACGGCAGACCCGAGCAGAGAGTTCCGATGTCTCGCCTTCGTGCCAGAGTGGCCGAACGCCTCGTAGAGTCCCAGTCCAACTGCGCCATTCTGACTACTTTCAATGAGGTGAACCTGGCGCCGGTAATGGCTTTGAGAGCGAAATACAAAGAAAGCTTCGAGAAGAAGTATGGCGTCAAACTCGGCTTTATGAGCTTCTTCGTTAAAGCTGCTGTTCACGCTTTGAAGCAGTACCCGATCATCAACGCCTCGGTTGACGGCTACGACATCATTTATCACGGATATATGGATATCGGCATTGCAGTGGGTTCTCCCCGCGGTCTTGTTGTACCGGTCTTAAGAGATGCCGATCAAATGACGTTTGCCGAGATCGAACTCAAGATTGCAGACTTTGCTAAGCGTGCCAAGGACGGTAAGTTAACGCTCGAAGAGCTGACCGGCGGCACGTTTACCATTTCCAACGGGGGCGTATTCGGGTCTCTCTTCTCCACACCGATTATTAATCCGCCTCAGTCCGCCATTCTCGGCATCCACGCGACCAAACCGCGTCCTGTAGCAGAAAACGGCGAAGTCGTGATTCGTCCGATGAACTACTTTGCGATGAGTTATGACCATCGCATTATTGACGGACGCGAAGCCGTGCTGGCACTTGTGGCGATGAAAGAAGCCCTTGAAGATCCGGCCCGTTTACTCTTAGATCTCTAAGGAGCAGGTTATGAAAGATGATATTCAGACCTTTGACGTCGTCGTCATAGGCGCCGGTCCCGGCGGATATGTTTCTGCGATTAGAGCAGCTCAGTTGGGCTTAACCGTATGCTGCATTGATGATTGGGTCACGGACGGTAAACCTGCACCCGGAGGTACTTGCACCAATGTCGGGTGCATTCCCTCGAAGGCTCTTCTTGCGAGCAGCTGTCTCTTTGAAGAAATCAGAGACAAAGCTTCCGAGCACGGGATTCATGTTGAAGAACCCACGATTGATGTTCCGACGATGATTGCCCGCAAGGCCAAGATCGTTCGTCAGACTAATGACGGAATTCTTTATCTCTTCAGAAAGAACAAAATCACGTTCCTTAACGGTCGCGGATTCTTTGTGACTTCTGATGAAGACGGTTATCTGATCGGTGTGGAAGGCAGGGACGAGACACGTGTTTTTGCGAAGAACGTTGTTCTTGCTACCGGCAGCAAACCGAGACAATTCCCCGGAGTTCCTTTTGACGAGGAACGTATTTTGTCCAATGAAGGCGCACTGAAACTAAAGAGTGTTCCTTCTACCTTGGGGATCATCGGTGCCGGCGTGATTGGTTTGGAACTTGGCAGCGTCTGGAAGCGGCTCGGTGCCGATGTCCGAATTCTTGAAGCCATGCCGTCACTTCTGCCTTTTGCGGACTCCGCGATCAGCAGAGAGGCGCTGAAGGCCTTTAAGCAGCAGGGTATCGATATGGAGTTCGGTGTTCACATCGACAGCATTCAAAATGACGGTGACCGTGTCATTGTTCAATACAAGGACAAGGACGGAAAAAACAGCGAGATGTGGGTTGATCGTTTGATCATTTCTATCGGCCGCGTTCCGTTTATAGCCGCTTTAGATGCACCTGTTGTCGGCCTCAAACTCGATGAAAGAGGCTTCGTGGAAGTCGATGCAGAAAACCGTACGAATCTTCCTCGAGTATGGGCGATCGGTGACCTTGTCAAAGGTCCGATGCTGGCTCATAAGGCCGAAGAAGAGGGTGTGGCGGTTGCAGAACGCATTGCAGGACGCAAAGCTGTAACGCATATTGAACGCGTGCCTTCCGTGGTTTACACCGAACCGGAAATTGCTTGGGTAGGCAAAACCGAAGATGAACTGAAGAATGCTGGTAAGCCTTACAAAGTCGGTGTCTTCCCGTTCATGGCCAACGGCCGCGCCAGAGCTGTCGGAGAAACCCAAGGCTTTGTGAAGATGCTGGCAGACGCCGAGACCGACCTGGTTTTGGGACTGCATATCATCGGACCTCAGGCCGGCGAGCTGATTGCGCAAGGCTGTGATGCCTTGTCCTTCGGCGCGACCGCAGAAGACCTGGCACTGATCTGCGATCCTCATCCTACTTTCAGCGAGGCCATCAAAGAGGCGGCCTTAGCGGTAAATAAAGAAGGCATTAACTTTTAGCTAGAATAATGAGACCTGGGACCAAGAAATCTCAGGTCTTATTTTTGCTTAGGCCGCACACCATTCAGGAGCTTTTCGGATGCGAATCCCGCTTATTCTTTTTACTCTCGGCTTGCTCAGCTTCAATGCTTGGGCAGTGGAGCCGCCGTCGACTGTTCCTTTCGCCAAGAGGTACGATCCCGCCTCCATTACAACAGCTTCACGAGCAAGAGAAGTCATCGCGGCCTACGACAACGAAAAGAGAGTCTGGGAGAACTGGTACAAAGAAGAAACAGCTCAGTGTTATCGCAACTTTTTTGTGACTTATTGCTTGGATAAGGCTAAGTCGGAACGCACAGAACACATCAATGAGGCTCGCCGCGTTTGGCTCGTAGCTAGAGACTTCCTGAGGAAGGAACGTTCCGAACAGGCGGTGAAAGACCGCAAAGCTGCTGAGGCCAAGCAAGCCGCCAAAAATGCCAAGATGGATGCTCAGCCCGCTCGCGTTGCTAAAGCTCCTTCCAAGACACGAGACGTCACGCCTCGCAAGCCGGGCGAAGGCCATGCCGCAGATCGCGTTCTGACACCCGAAGAAGAAAAAGCGAATGCCGAAGCCTATGCCATGAAGCAGCAGGAGCGTGAACAGCGCATTGCCGAGCAGGAAAGTAAAGTTCCTGAAGCTCCTTCTATGACGCCTGAAGAACGTATTCAAGCTAGAGCCGAGCGCCGCGCCGCAGCCGAGAAGAAACGCGCTGAAAATATCAAGAAGCGCGCAGAAAAAGCTGCGGAGTATGAACGTCAGGTCAAGCTTCGTGAAGAGCAAGAGAAGAAGAACAGCGTCACAGGTGACTTGATTCCTCGGCTGTAACAATCCAAAAAAGATCGGAACTCCTTGATCTGATAGGATTGTGTTCCTAAACAAGGAACCTAAATGCCATCAGAATTCGTAAAAGAAGTTGCCGACGTTTTTGCCAAGGACGGACCTCTCTCTAAAGTTACCGCGAATTACACGCCGAGACCCTCGCAAATTGAATTTGCGACCTCGGTGGCGGAAGCATTGGAAAAAGGAAAAACGCTTGTAGCTGAGGCGGGTACAGGCACCGGCAAGACGTTTGCTTATCTTGTTCCTGCGCTCCTGAAAGATCAGAAAGTCCTGATTTCTACTGCAGGAAAGACGCTGCAGGATCAGCTTTTTACGAAGGACATTCCGGCGCTTTTAAAAGCCCTAGGCATGGGCTGCCGTGTTGCACTCCTCAAAGGACGTTCCAACTACATCTGCAAGCAGCGTTTAGAACATGCGCTTCAGGAAGATTCCTACGTTGCTAAGTCTCGAGAAGAAGTCGTTCATCTTCATCGCATTAAGAAGTTTGCCGGACAGTCCGTGACCGGCGAGCGCGGCGACATTACCGATGTTCCCGAAAACTCCGGTATTTGGCCGGAAGTGACAAGTACCGGTGAAAACTGTCTCGGCCCCAATTGCGATCATTACAACGACTGCTTTGTGATGCAGGCCAGAGAGAAGGCAAAAGAAGCTCAGCTTTTGGTGATTAACCATCATCTGTTCCTGGCCGATATTTCGCTTAAAGACAATCAAATCACGGACTTTCTGCCGGAATTTGACCTGGTGGTGCTTGATGAGGCTCACCAGCTGACCAACATCGCGACGAACTTCTTTTCTCAGACGCTGAATCTTTACGATGTCAGGAATTTAGCTGCGGACGCGGTTTCTCAAGGTTACGGTGTCAATAAACAGATTGATTGGAACGGCATCCACAAAACCATTTCAAACGCCTGCGATGATTTAATCAGCACGACGCACAACATCCTGAACACCAAAGATAAACAGCTTGCGGTTGCCAAATTCAAGGATAAGCATCTTTTGGTTGAACCTTTCAAAAAGCTTTTGAATGCGGTGGAGAAACTGAGCAACGCGGTTCATGTGCACAAAGAGGCATCTCCTGAGATGACGAAGCTCGATGAACGTTGCACAGAGGCCCTCGACCTTGTTGAATATTGGCGCGATGTATTCAACGGCAAAGCGGTTTCTCGTTCCATGAAGGGTCCGCTCTTAGATTGGTTTACGGTGAAACCGAAGAATATCTTCTTCAACACCACACCGCTTTCTTATGCCGAAATGCTTAAGAGCGCTCGGGAAGTGCAGGGTAAGCCGTGGGTTTTGACATCCGCAACATTGGCTGCCAACGGGGACTTTAAACATTTTATTGACCAAGTCGGTTTGGAAGACGCAGAAACCAAATCTTGGGAGAGCCCCTTTGACTTTAAAGCTCAGGGGATGCTGTACATCACCGAAGATCTGCCGACACCGAGCGCCTCTAACTTCTCCGATGAAGTTGCCAAGCGCATTTGGCCGTTCATCAAAAAAAACAAGGGCAGAGCTTTTGTGCTGTGTACAACGCTTAGGGCAATGGAAGTGATTTCCGAAGCGCTGCGTTACTTTGCTGAGACAGAAGGTGTCTCAATGAACATCCTGGTTCAGAACGAACAGTCCAAGCAAGAATTGCTGCGTCGATTCAGAAGTGAAGAAAATTCCGTGCTTGTCGGTTCCATGAGCTTCTGGGAAGGCGTGGACATTAAGGGCGACGCGCTGTCCTTGGTTGTAATTGATAAGATTCCTTTCCCGCCTCCCGATGATCCGGTGTTTGAGGGACGCTCAAAAGAACTTGAGGCGGAAGGCAAGAATTCTTTTAACGAAATATCCATTCCGGAAGCGATCATGCTCTTGAAGCAGGGGGCCGGTCGATTGATTCGTGATGAGAAAGATGAAGGTCTGTTGATTCTCTGCGACAACCGTCTGTTATCCAAGGGATACGGAACAAAGATTTGGAAGAGTCTGCCTGACTTTGCTAGAACTAAGGTTTTTGATACCGCAATGAATTTCCTGGAAAGGTGCCAGGAGCCGAGAGGTTAAAGGCAGCTCGGTAAAAGTAGATTTCAAACGGGGACATATCGTAAGAATGTCTCCGTTTAAACCGCAGTTACCAAAAGGAAATCGGGCTGTAAAGGTTCTTCAGACAAGCTGCCGCGCTCAGCGCGGCTGTGGTGCTGGACTTCGGATTTGCCGGATCAGGTTTGCCGGAAAATTCCATCACAGCATCGGCCAGAGCAGAGCGATAGATAATCTTATGTGTATTGCTATGGACCTCGGGATCGGAAACAATCTTAACTTTGGTGTGAGGATTTTCCGATGCCAGCGCAGTAATGACGCCGACGTTGATGTTCTTCGGAAAACCTTTGATTGCTTCCTGAACTCCGCCTTCGAAAACCACCATCTTCTTGGTTAAGTCCAGAGTTTTGCCTTCTAAGGCGGGCGCTCCGAGCAAAGATTTAGGCGATTTGGTTGTCTCAATAACAACTTCTGATGCACCGCGCTGCAAAGCGCAGGTTTGAAGAAAATCTAGTCCTCCGATGGCGCCGTTAACGATACAGATTCGGCCGTTGTTTTTAGCTGCGGTGCAAATCGCCTCTTGCTTGAAAGCATCGTCAGTAAATGCGCCGCTGGAGAGACAAATCAATGTTCTCCCGGACTTTAGAATCGGCAGAGTATATTCCTTAAGTGCCGCGCCTCCGGCGAGCTCGACGACCACCGGAGCTGCATTTTTCAGAAAATCTTCAAAGCTGAATACAGCAGAACAGTTGTATTTCGAGGCAAAGACTTGGGCCTTTTCTTGATTTCGAGCTAAGACAGAATGGAGTTTGAACTCCGGCAAAAAGTCATGAAGGACATTCGCAAATACGTTGGCCAAAGAGCCGGCGCCGATAACCGATACAAGAGACATAGTTCTGCAGTAGAGAATGAATTGAAAAACAGATACTACAACGCTTGCATCTGAGGTGAAATAGGCAAGTTTTCGGATATGTGAAATTACAGGCTTTGAACTCAGCTTGCAGAGTCAGGCGTGCAGTTCTTCCACTTCTGAGCCATGATCTGTGTTTTGTCCAAAGCCGGAATCGGCTGAAAACCACAAATTAGACGAGCAAGATAATCAACAGACTCTTTTCCTTTGAAGTCAATCGCTTCCGTACGGGAAATCTTTTCAGGAGAATCAATGATCAGATTTTTGTACTCAAGAGTGGCCATTCGTTCTTTATTAGCGTTTTTGCATTGTGCGACGGGAATGCGGACACGATAAGGCGTTTGTTCCATGGTTGTTCCGCCGATCTCCAGCATTTCCATCTGAAGGTAATCGCGTTTGTTGTCACGGACGCGAACACGGCTGCCTTCTTTAATCCATTGATTACGGGCAAAAGGACGCCAATCGCCGGGATATTTAACTTGAGTGGCAAAAAATGGGAGACCGAGTTTATCGATAGATTCCTCGGCAAGATACTGCAAATCGCTGCACGTCATCTGCTCAGGATTCTGAGGAATAGTGCGGCAGCCGGCCAAGAGCAGCAACGCCGCCCCTGTCACGGCAAAAAACTTCTTATTGCGCATTAAAACAGTTTATTTGACTGCTGCGCCGTCTTTCGGAGCAGCTGTAGCTTTTGCGGCTTCAAATTCTTGAGCACGCAGGTAGGTATCATAGGAACCACGGTTCTTATTGGCATCAAGAATGCGCTGAATATCGGCAGCCTTGTCGTCCATGCCGAGCTTGTTATAGCTGTCTCGCATGATGATCAAAGCTTCTTCGGCCTGCGGAGAAGTCTGGAAGTTCAGAAGAACGTTTTCAGCGCGATTGATGGCGGCAATGTAGGCGTCGCGAACGTAATAATACTTGGCGGTATTGATTTCGTACTTGGCCTGAGCCTCGACCAGCTCATGCATACGTTCGCGGGCATCGCGGGCGTAGCGGCTGTTCGGGAAACGAAGCACCAGTTCTTTGAAAATATCGAAAGCATCGCGCGCAGCCTGAGCGTCGCGCTTAGAAAGGTCCTGACGGGTCAGATAGCTCATCCAGCCTTCATCTTCGTCCAGGGTGGCAATGCCCTTAATGTAGAGGGCGTACGGGGACAACGGATGCTCAGGATATTGCCTTAAGAAACGATCGCAGACTGCGATGGCCTGCTGCGGTTCTCCTTCTTTAAAGTAAGAGTAAGCAGTCTCAACTTGGGCCTGCTGAGAATAGCGACCGTAAGGATAACGGGCCTCTAACTTCTGATAGTAGTCACGGGCCGTTTCGTAGTTGCCTTCATTCAGATTGTCTCGGGCCTCGACATACAGTTTGTCAGCCGTCCAGCCTTCCGTCGGGTCTTCAACCCCTTTAAACATACTGCACGATGTAGTCGCTAAAATAACAGAACCCAGACAGGCGGCCGTTAATGTCCGCTTGATTATTGTTTTCAGGGCAAAAGACATAGAACTTAAGGTCAAAATGAATATTGAATTAGATGATTATAGTCAGACTGAGGCTTTTGAAGAAACCGAATTACAGGAATCTTCAAAAATTGAAACTTTTGAAGTTACCCTCGATCTTGACGGAGAGCGCCTCGATAAAGTCTTGGCTTCTTCTTTAAAAGACATTTCCCGCTCTCGTCTGAAGACCCTGATTGAAGACGGATTGGTCAAAGTCAACGGCAAAACTGTTGATAAACCCAAAGAAAAAATGAGTTTCGGCGATGAGGTTTCCGTTGAAATTAAGCCTCGCCTTGAAGATATGGATTTCATTGCTACGCCGATGGACATCGACGTGGTTTACGAAGATGACGACATCTTGGTCATCAATAAACCCGCAAGATTGGTTGTACATCCGGCCGCCGGGCACTGGGACGACACGCTTTTGAATGGTCTTTTGGCTTACAACCCGATTTTTAGAACACTGCCTCGCGCCGGTATTGTCCATCGTCTCGACCGCGACACCACGGGTTTGATGGTGGTGGCGAAAAACGAAAAAGCCATGCTCGATTTGGTTCAGCAGCTTCAGGCCCGCACTGTAAAACGCGAGTATTGGGCGCTCACCAGAGGCAAAGCGCCTGCAGATAAAGTCATTGAAGCAGCGATTGAGCGTGATCCCAGAAATCCGCTGCGCTTTACGATCGGTAAAGGCGGAAGAGCCAAACCGGCGACCACGCATATTCGCTGCATTGATCAGAAAGAAGTCAAAGGCAAACCTTTCTCTTGGGTTGCCTGCCGATTAAAAACCGGCCGTACTCATCAAATTAGAGTGCACATGGAATCTATCGGCCTGCCGCTGATCGGAGATCCGCTCTACCGCAATAAGCTTCCAAAACCCAAAGAAGATGGTTCCGTTCTGAATTCTTTTGATCGTCAGGCACTTCATGCCAGCCGTTTAGGTTTGATACACCCGGTGACCAAAGAAACGATGGAATGGTTTGCCGAGCCGCCTCAGGATTTCAGAGATTTGATGGATGAGCTGGGCTTTGGTCCGTGGGATCGACCTTCCGAAGTCTTCGGAGATCCGGTTGTGATGATCAATAACGATGAGTTGTCAGAGAATCAGAAAGCCGTCGGTAAAATCAGTTCGTGGGACGACTTTGATTTCGGTGATGACGATGAAGACGCTGATTCCAACTGGAAAATAGAACGTACAAAGGAATAGGGGCGTAATCTATGCAGAGTAAACCGGAATTGGAAGTGATCGTTCCTGAATGGAACGCTCCGGAAAACATTAGAGCTTTCTTCACGCTGCGCTCGGGCGGCATGTCCGCTGGCGCTTATGGAGACAAAGACGGTTTTTGCGGCCTCAATCTCGGAAATCATGTCGGAGACAATAAGTATTCGGTTCGCGGCAATCGCAGGATCGTAACCGATATGTTAGGCGCCGAACCCAAGTGGCTCAGCCAAGTTCATTCTTCTCGAGTCGTCAGGGCAGAAGACAACAACACTGAAGAACAAGCAGACGCCGAATTTACGACTGCCGCCGGTATTCCTTGCGTCGTGATGACCGCTGACTGTGTGCCGGTATTGCTTTGCGACAAAAAAGGAACCATTGTTGCAGCCGCTCACGCCGGATGGAAAGGCTTAGCCGATGGAGTCCTGCAAACCACCGTCGCAGCCATGAGAAAAGAAATCGGCGATGAAGAAGAAATCATCGCTTGGATCGGACCGCACATCCGCAAAGATCATTTCGAAGTGAGAGTCGACGTCGCTGACTACTACCGGGCATCTGCTGTTAAAGCCGCGGCCGACGATGCATTGGAATCGATCGGGGAGGGTGGCTGGCACTTGGATTTGGCCCGCTTTGCCAAGGAAGCTTTAAAGCAGGCCGGTGTGACTGAAGTCACCGACTGTGAACGCGATACATACTCCGATCCTGAGCATTTTTACAGCTATAGAAGAGATAAGGTAACAGGGCGCCATGGTGCATTCATCTGCAAGCGATAGTTCGAGAAGAAATTCCAGCGAAATCAGCTGGTATTACATTCAGCCCGGCTTCAAATTAATTGACGCCAAGAAGTGTGCTTGGGCTTTCGCTTTCTTCGTTTTTATTTTGTTCGTGATCAGCCGCTTCTCCCACAGCCTGATCTTTGATTCTCCGTGGGCGCTTTTGATCGTGCCCGGCGTCGCTGCGTTTGTGATCTGGCTCATGCTGGTCATGCAGCCGCATCGCCAGGTTTATTACCGGCTGGATCAGGACGGAGTTTTTTGTGAGTACCGTTCTTCTGCTTCAGCCCTCACAAGTTTTTTGGATTTGATTCTGAGCCTGCTGGGTTCAATCATCAAACTCAAGAACACGTTCTACATCAATAAGCATTCATCCCGCTCGCGTATGTTTGAGTGGGGAGAAGTCGTGGCCGTGCACGAAGCGCCTTATTGGAAAAAGATTACTCTGCAAGCCGGTCTGCACGGGGAGTTAAATCTTTGGACCAATGCAGAAAACTACGGCAATGTACTCACGCTGGTACGCGAATATGTTGCAAAAGAAAGGAAAAATTATGATTAAGAAGATTTTAGGAATAGCTGTTCTATTTGGACTGATGATGACTGCTGCTCAAGCTAAAACTTTCTTGGTTGACGTTCGTACTCCGTCAGAAATTGCGACGACGGGTAAGGTTGAAGACGCCTTGGTTGCTAACTATTCCGCGCCGGACTTTGTGGATCAATTTAAGGCCTTAGGTGCCAAGCCTGACGATGATATTGAGCTTTACTGCCGTTCCGGGCGCCGTGCGGAAATGGCAAGTCAGATCCTCAGCAAGCTCGGATATAAAAATATCCGTAATCTCGGAGGCTATGAAGCCGCTGCCGAAATTCTTAAACGACCACTTGTGAAGTAAGTAAATGACCAAACGTCCTCCCCGCGTGGGTTTTGTTTCTCTGGGCTGTCCTAAAGCGCTTGTCGACAGTGAACGCATCGTTACCGAACTCAGAGCCGAAGGGTACCTCATTAGCTCGACCTACAAAGACTCTGATCTTGTGATCGTGAACACTTGCGGCTTCATCGATGCCGCAGTTCAAGAGTCTCTGGAAGCGATTTCCGAAGCGTTGAGCGAAAACGGCAAGGTCATTGTGACCGGCTGCTTGGGCGGTAAAAATACCGAGGAAGGCAACTTCGTCGCCCTGCGTTTCCCGAAATTGCTCGGCGTGACAGGTCCTGAGCAGACCGAAGAGGTCCTCCGTCTGGTGCATGACAACCTTCCGAGACCGCATGAGCCTTTCGGTGACTTGGTGCCTGCAGGCGGCGTTCTTCTGACCCCGAAACACTATGCCTATCTCAAGATTGCCGAGGGCTGCAACCATCACTGCACGTTCTGCATTATTCCTTCGCTGAGAGGTCCGCTGGTATCCCGTCCGATCGGTTCCGTCGTTCGTGAGGCATCTAATCTCGTCAAGAGCGGTGTGAAAGAACTGCTCGTCATTGCGCAGGACACGGCGGCATATGGTCAGGATGTGAAGTACAAACTGGACTTCATCGGCGGACGGGCCGTGAAGACCAACATTAAGGTCTTATTCGAAGAGCTCGGCAAACTCGGCGTTTGGGTACGTCCGCATTACATGTACCCGTATGCCTCCGTTGATGAAATCGTTCCGCTGATGGCTGAAGGCAAGATCCTGCCGTACCTCGACGTTCCTTTCCAGCACGCTCATCCGAGAATTCTGAAGGCCATGAAACGCCCGGGAAGCGAATACAACATGGAACGCATCAATGCCTGGCGTGCGATTTGTCCGGATATCACGATTCGTTCAACGTTCATCACCGGCTTCCCGGGAGAAACTGAAGAGGAATTCCAGTACCTCTTGGACTTCCTGAAAGAAGCTCGTCTCAACCGCGTCGGCTGCTTTGCTTATTCTCCCGTAGAAGGCGCGGCTGCGAATGATCTGCCCGGAGCTCTTCCGGAAAGCGTTCGCGTAGAAAGAAGAGAGCGCTTCATGGAAGTTCAAAGCGAAATCTCCAAAGAACTTCTGCGCGAGAAAGTAGGCAAGACGATCAAAGTCTTAGTGGATGAAGCACCCGATGAAGACGGTATTGCGACGGCCAGATCTACTGCCGACGCTCCCGATATTGACGGCTTAGTCTTTATTGAAAACAATCCGAATGTGAAGCCTGGAGACTTTGTGGACGTCAAAGTCACGGATTCTTCCGACTATGACCTCTTCGCCGAAGTTGTAAAAGAACCTTAGTCTTCCGGGGCAAGACATTTGGCGCAGCGTTACAGAAATTGACATCCTCCTCGTCATAAATGACAAGGATTCCATACCACCTCTACAGCGGCCGTGGCCTAGTGCTGCAGTAGATCGTTTTCGGGTTCCTGCTGATAGCGGCCTTACTGCGCCGCTCATTGCACAGGCTAACCGGGCCTGCCCGGCCCTTAATATATTTATCGCTCCGACCTCATCTGCGTTGGAGCGATAACCGCAGCCAATGCATGCAAAGGTCGCTTGCGATTTTCTGTTCTCTGCAGAGACAAACCCGCATCGGGGACAAGTTCGGCTAGTGTTTCTAGGATCAACTTTTATCAGCTTTCCTCCTCCCCGCTCTAATTTGTAGGAGAGCATCTGGAAAAAGCTATACCATCCCTGATCCAAAATAGATCGATTCAGTCCGCTCTTTTGCCGGACGTTTTTGCCCGGGGATTCTTTTGTTCCGCCGGCAGAAGCGGACATGTTCGAGACCTTCAAATCCTCAACGTACACGATGCTGTGGTTTTTAGCTATCTTTGTCGAGGTCTTGTGAAGAAAATCTCTTCGGCTGTCGGCTATATAGCGGTGCAATCGAGCAATTTTTCGCTTTGTCTTTCTGCTGTTTCTGCTTCCTTTCTTTTGTCTCGCAAGCTTTCTTTGAAGTTTTGCAAGTTTTTCCTGCTCCTGCTTGAAAGGGTTGAGAGGTTCGACGAAGTCACCGTTTGACATAGTCACAAAACGTTTGACTCCCATGTCTATTCCTATTTCTGAAGGGTTCGAAGCAGGTAAGGAAACTTCATACTCCGTCTGTATGCTGACATCCCACTTCTCGCCACGTCGGCCGACGGTGACATTCTTTATTGCTCCCATGATATCTCGGCTTTTTCGATATCCTACCCAGCCGATTTTCGGCAGTCGTATCTGTTGCTTAGCCTCATCAAGTTCAACGCCCTGGGGAAATCTGATGGAGTCATTCCGGAATTTTTCCTTGTACTTCGGAAAATTAGCCCGCTTCCGAAAGAAATTGGTGTAAGCCTGATCCAGGTCCTTCAGCGATTGCTGAAGAACTTGACTGTGACACTCTTTTAAAAAAGGATTTTTTTTCCATTCAGGAAGTCTATTGACTGCCTCAGCGTATTTGAAGGAGTGCTTGTTGTCTTTTTTGTAGAGCGACCTTTCAAGGGATAAGGTGCGGTTGTAGACGTAACGGGCGCAGCCACAGAATTGCTTCATCAGTTGAATCTGCATTCCATTTGGTTTTAGTTCGAATTTGAAACCGCGTCTAATTAACACCTACGTTCCCCCGCTGTAATAACCCATTGTAGCGGAGTCGTATAAGCTGCATCATAAGGAAAAACGATACGGTAAAATCCGAAACAAATTTTGGGGAGAAATATCTTTGGTTCCGTTTCTCTTATTCCGAAATCAGCCGTGATGGGCCCTCTATTTCCACCGACAAATTAGGTATCAAAATATGCCGAACCGCGAATTTGTGAGGCCCTTATATCACCGTCATGAATGACGGTGTTTTACGGGCCCTGTTGATAAATTTCCTCACGTATTAAAGGGATGAGGCAAAAAACGTTGTGTCCACAACACGACAGTGAGGTCTTAGGGGCTATTTTTTTCTAAGATGTTTTCCTTATTGCATACGGCGATTTTTAGCCCCGTATCGCCTTTATGAAGCCCCCTTTGTTGCACATTTATACATCCATAAGGGTTGGTATTTACTTGTCTTGCCTGACAACTTCTTCTGGTTATTAGCGAACAGATCTCAAGGACGCCAGGACATTTTGAAAATTTTGCATTACAGCTGCCGGATTCCCCGAATTGAATAAAACAGCAAAGACTACCCCTAAAGGATTAGTCCGTTCAGTCTAAAAACAGGGGTTACCCTTAATATGAATATCTTATTTGTGCCTTTCTAACCTTAAATTAACCTGAAGGTGGGGAAAGGTATTGCCTTTGCATTCCTTGTTCCCATTTCACACCTACCGAGGCCTAGATATTCGGAGCAATTTAATTATTCGAAAAACCTCTGCCTCACCTGGAGAAGATATGTTACGAGAGACACGAAAAACAGCGATAGGCTTAGGCCTTGCAGCTGCTATGGCGACATCATGTGTCTATGCAGCGGACGGTCAGCCCCTTCCGGCACCTAAGGTTAATGAGATTACCCAGAAAGTATGGGCCAATCCTGACCTGACGGAACCGACCAAGGGCATCCGCACCCTGCAGGACTACATCGTCCAAGAAAAAGAACTTTGGGACTTTTTATTCCAGAATCATCCCATCTTTGCTACTTACGGAAAAGACGGACGAGTGATCGGTACACCGGTTATCTCTACCCGCGGCTCTGAATACCTTGGTGAAGGCAATGCTCAGAAGTACTCCGCTCATCAGGAGGGCAACCGTCCGATGGCCTCTCAATACCGTTTGGGCCAGCGCTCCATTCTTGACTTCCCCAACAAGTTTGTGGGACCGGAAAAATGCGGCGAATGCCACGCGATTCAGTACGAACAGTGGAAGCGTTCCCGTCATGCCAAGACGGTTCGTTTCCCTGGCGAACATCCTGAAGTCGATAACGACCTGAAGAAGAAACTGTACGGTTCTGAGGCCTCTATTCTTCCTGACGGTATTACGGCTGACGTGATTTACGCCACCATCGGTACACCGCGTACCAAATACGGCTACATCGACGGATGGCTCGTTCGCGGTTCCTACCACGTTCGTGACGGTTTGCTCAAAGACGGCACCGGTAAGGTTGTTGCCGGCGGCAACCAGTTCTCCCGCGGCTGGGCAGAATGGCTGACACCTGAAAAAGCGAAAGAAATTCAGAAATTGATCCCTGACTTCCCGACAGAACTCAGCCAGTTCGGACCTTC
>CECJ01021281.1_pt1 | contig 21925 bp, 14 predicted proteins | sample 557621 | NCBI WGS metagenome assembly CECJ01 (sample SAMEA3182052, study PRJEB8094) | gut metagenome | biome: human; feature: gut; material: Stool; isolation source: human stools | place: Canada | collected 2012-03-21
GCAGTAGTAGAGTATGAAAAAGAGCAGGTTCTCGACGACGTAATATTTGAACCAGTACGGCAGCACGGCAAAGAAACGGGCGCCGAGCCACAAAGACTCCAGCCATACCTTCTGCGCAAAATTCAGCTCAGCTCGTTTCATCCGGCAAGGCGTTAGGGTTCGACAAAAAGTTTCACGTTATCCACCTTGGTACGTATCCTCAGCCAGCTGGCCAGCGTCGTCCGGTCGATCGAATCGGCGGGCGCCTTGGGCGTAACGACGCATACGAGGGTCGTATCGAGCGGCGTGCCCGCGACATCGAAGGTAATGCCCTTCATCAGCGATATGGCCTTGATATTCTCCATCATGACGCCCACTTCGCGCGAAATGTCGTCCACTTCGACGTTCGTAACCCGGTAGCGTTTCAGCTGAGCCGTCATTTCGCCGATGCGCCGGTTCTTCTCCTCCAGCAGTTCGAGGTAGCTCTGCTGCAGCGACGCCACGTTTATCTCGTCGGTCTTGTTGGCCTGACGCACCACCAGTTCGGCCTTCTCCAGTCCGAAGTTGCGCATCTGCGCACGGGCATTCTCGATAATTTCGTCGCCGATGGGTTCTCCCACCAGCAGCAACTCGATCTGCGACGGGTCTTTGCCGTGCGCATAATGCTTGTTGCACTCGATCACGCGCGTATGCGGAAACCTGAAGACCTGCGCGACGTATTTGTCGGCCACGGCTTCGAACAGCGAGACGCGGACCATATGGAAACCGATGACGACGCTCGGAATGAAAGTCACGAGCGTAATAACCATCATCAGCCGCTTGACGTTGCGTTCGCGCACCTTGTCGATGAAGGCGTTCTTCTCGTACTTCAGGAAACGGACCATGAGGTAAGTCGCCAGCGCGATGAAGACCGAGTTGATGAAAAAGAGGTAAAAGGCCCCGACGAAGAATTTTATCTGCCCCGTCGCCAGACCGAAGCCCGCCGTGCAGAGGGGCGGTATCAGCGCCGTGGCGATCGCCACACCGGGGATAACGGTCGAGGTGCGGTCCTGCCGCGTCTGCGCCACGATACCGGCCAGACCGCCGAACAGGGCGATCAGCACGTCGTAGGTCGTCGGCACCGTGCGGGCCAGCAGCTCGCTGCTGTTCGACGAGAGGGGCGACACGAGGAAATAGACCGTCGAGGTGATAATCGCCACGATGAACATCAGCGCATAGTTGCGCAGCGCCTTTTTGAGCAGCTCGAAATCGTTGATGCCCAGCGAAAGGCCGATGCCCATAATAGGACCCATGATCGGCGAAATGAGCATGGCGCCGATAATTACGGCCGCCGAATTGACGTTCAGGCCGAGCGACGCGATCATCGTCGCAAAAATCAGTACCCAAAGGTTCACCCCGCGGAACACCACGCCCTTGCTGATGGCCGCCACGACCTCGTCGCGCTGCGCCTTGTCTTCGTCGAGGCTGAAGTGCCCCCGCAGGAATTCACGCATCTCCCCCACCCAGAGCGAGAAAGAGCGTTTTACATTATGCGTATCGTTCGTATTTTCCATTTCAACATGCACTATCTTTCATTTATTCCTCTTCGTCCGCCGCCGTCTCCCGCTTCGGTTTGGGTTTTCCGGCCAGCACGATCACGAACTCCCCCTTGGGGTCCGTAGTGCGGAAGTGTTCCAGCACCTCGGCGACCGTACCGCGAACGGTCTGTTCGAATTTCTTGGTCAGCTCGCGCGACACCGAAACCCTGCGTTCCGGCCCGAACACCCCGGCGAACTGTTCGAGACACTTCACCACGCGGTAGGGAGACTCGTAGAATATCATCGTGCGCTCCTCCGCGGCAAGCGACTGCAACTGTTTGGCCCGACCCTTCTTCTGGGGCAGGAAACCCTCGAAACAGAACCGGTCGCACGGAAATCCGCTCTGCACCAGCGCCGGAATCAGCGCCGTGGCTCCGGGCAGGGTCTCGACCTCGATCTCCGCTTCGACGCAGGTCCGCACCAGCAGAAAACCGGGATCGGAGATGCCGGGCGTACCCGCATCCGACACCAGCGCCGCATTGCGTCCGGCCGCGATCGACTCGGCGACCATCTTCACCGTGGCGTGTTCGTTGAATTTATGATGGGAATAGAGTTTCTTCTCGATGCCGAGATGTTTCAGCAGAAACGAGGTCGTCCGCGTATCCTCGGCGAGTATGAAATCCACGTCGCGCAGGACATTGACCGCACGCAGCGTAATGTCGTCGAGATTGCCGATCGGGGTGGGAACGATATAAAGCTTTGCCATGCAGCTATGCGAATTTACGTTCCAGCAGTTCCATCAGGAATTTGGCCCCGTCGGAATTGGCGTTCCAAGCATAATTTTCGGCGATATAAATCATGCACTCGTCGAAATCGTCGAAACCGTTGAGCGTTCCGATCGCCGCCTCGTAAGCCGCCGCATCGCCGCCGAACAAGTCGCGGATCATCAGGAACTTGTCGTTGATGCCGATGGCGCGGCGCAGGTCGGTAACGTGTTCGCTGCGACGCAGCTCGGACGCCACGTCGCGCGGAGGCGCGATCGTGTCGGCCAGTGTCTGCACATTGTGGTTGATCACCTCGCCCAATACGGCGCCGGAGGTATTTTTCGCTTCGAGCGTGATCTCTTCGAAATCAGGCTCGTCGTCATCCCCGGCATTGTCGGGCGCAGTGGTTTCGGCCGCTTTCGGCTGCGGAGCGGCAACCGGAGTCCGCGATGCAAAAGCGTCCGGTCCGGGTGCAGAGGTTGTCGCGGAGCCGAGAGAGGTTGTCACAGAGCCGACAGGAGTTGTCGCGGATGCTGCGGGTTCCGTCACGGGCGCCGTAAATGGAGTTGCAGAAAGGGCGGACCCGGCAGTTGCATCGGCGGAAACGGAGACTCCGGCGGCGGCAGTTCCGGCCGATACAGAATCGGACGCTGCGGAACCGGATGACGCGGAACCGGGCACCGCCGGTTGTGCGAACGGCGCTTCGGCCGCAGGGTTCCCTCCCGCAACAGGTTTTGCGGTAGGCTCAGGGGCCGGAACGGATGCAGGCTTCGGGGCAGGCGCAGGCTTCGGGGCAGGCGCCGCAGGCTCCGTATTATATAGCGACATGATGACGCGCTGTTTATGGCGGTGACGGACAGTCTCCTCTTCCAGTTCGAACAGTGTCGGAGCTATGGGTTGAGTTCCCGGCGCGGAATGCGCTTCGGCTTTGGCAGGAGCTTCCTGCGCCGGAGTCTGTTCCGCATCGACGGACGGCGCAGGTGCGGCGGCTGATTCGGCGGCAGGCTCTGCAACCGACTCGGAATGCGACCCGAAGACGGACTCGGCAGCGGATTCTGAGACGGGGTCGGCTGGAAACTCGACGACGGACTCCGCAACGGACTCGACAACCGACTCGGCAGCGGGTTCTGAGACGGACTCCGCAACGGATTCGGAAAGCGACTCTGCGAAAGATTCGGTCGCGGATTCGACGACGGGTTCAGCAATGAATTCGGGCTTTTCGGACGCTCCCTCCGATTCTCGGACAGTTTCCGCCAGCGGCACTGACTGCTCGGCGGCAGGTTCCGCGGCATTTCCGGCAACGGGTTCTGCCGGAGCCGTCTCCTCAATGGAAAACTCGGATTCAGGCTCAGAAGCGACCGGTCCGGATTCGGTCACGGGTTCAGCGGCAGAGATTTCCGGTTCTGAAATCGGGTTCGTCCCGCCGTCGGAATCGGACTGCGCAACAAATGCTTCGGCAGAATCGGCAACAACTTCAGGTTCGGCAGCCAGTTCTTCGGCAGGTTCGGAATGCCCTGCGAAATTTACGCCCGGTTCGACGGCCTGTTCGGACCCGAACTCAGGCTTCGATTCCGGCACCGTCTCCGGTTCCGGCTCGGAAACGGATTCCGACTCGGAGACCGCACCAGCTTCGGCGACTGACTCCGACTCAAAGGACGCCCCCACCTCGGCAAAAGATTCGGACTCAAAAGCCGCACCCGCTTCGCCAACAGCGTCCCGTTTGGCGGCAGCATCCGGTTCGGCCTGCGCCTCAACCGCGAACGGGTCGAGCGGAAGTATTTCGCCGAGGTCGATGCTGACCGGAATTTCGGTCGGAGCCGTCTCAGATGCGGCCTCTTCCGCCGCATTTCCACTGCCCGCCGCAAGATCCGCATCCGCGCCGAAACGCACGGCATCGTATAACTTCCGCAGTTTTTCGAGCACCAGATCCCGTTCGAGGGTCGCAGTCTCCTGCGGGGTGTTCCAATTGTCTATGATTTCAGAGAGCTTCTGCAATTCGCTCCGCACGTATTTCAAATCCATGATCCGTACACTTTTTGCCCTCAAAGATAGGAAAAATTTACGAACTGCCCAGCGGAATCGCCCATATAATATCGCAGCCCCTCCCCGTTGCCGCCGGGAAACGGAAAAGGGGACGGCATACGCATCGTCCCCCTATTCCGTCTGCGGAAAACATGTCACTTCCCGAAGATATGTTTCGCATAATTATATCCGCAGGCGTCGTAAATCTTCGCCAGCCGGCGTACGCGGCGCAGGTAGTCGCCGTAATCCTTCCGGTCGAGACTCCACCCCACTTCGGCCAGCGCGCTCAGGCGCGGCAGCAGCATGTATTCGGCATGGGGCCACGTGGCGATGTACTCGGTCCAGAGGTTGGCCTGCACGCCCAGTATACAGCGCTGTTCGTCAGCCGTCAGCATCTCGAAAGGATCGAGCGAATAGACCTTCTCCACAGGCAGATAACCGCCGATGGCGAGCGGTTCCCCAGCCGTATCGCGCGTCTGGTAATAGTCCAGATAGCAGTGCGTCGTCGGAGCCATGATGGCGTGGTTGCCCATCTTCGCAGCCTTGATGCCGCCTTCGGCGCCCCGCCACGACATGATCGTGGCCGTCGGCGTCACTTCGCCCTCCAGTATCTCGTCCCAACCGATCAGCCTGCGTCCGTGGGCGTTGAGGAATTTCTCGACGCGGGCCGTGGCATAGTTCTGCAACCGGCGCGGCCGCTTCAGCCGCTCGGCCTTCATGCGCGCTTTGCAATGCGGGCATTTCTTCCACATCACCGTCGGGCACTCGTCGCCGCCGATATGGATATACTCCGAAGGAAACAGCTCCAACACCTCTTCGAGCACCCCCTCGATGAATTCGAACGTCGTCTCCTTGCCGATGCAGAAAACCCGGTCGTCGATGTCCCACGTCTGGCGCACTTCGTACTGCTCGCCCGTACAGCCCAGCCACGGATAGGAGGCCAGCGCCCCGACGGCATGCCCCGGAAATTCGATTTCGGGAATCACCGTGATGAAACGCTCCGCAGCGTAATTCACCACGTCGCGGATCTCATCCTGCGTATAGTAACCGCCGTAAGGCGTTTCGTCGAATTTGCAGTTCTCGTCGTACGTGCCGCCCGGATCGCGGCCGATCAGCGTACGGCTGCGTACGGAACCTATTTCGGTGAGTTTCGGATATTTCCTGATTTCGATGCGCCACCCCTGATCGTCGGTCAGATGCCAGTGGAAGACGTTGAGTTTGTGCAGGGCCATGATGTCGAGCGCCTCCTTCACCTCATCGACCGTGAAGAAGTGACGGCCGACATCGAGCATCATGCCCCGGTAACCCAGACACGGTTTGTCCTCGATCGTGACGACGGGCAGTTCGACGGCCCGCACGTCGTCGGCTTCGTACGCTGCCGCCGGAAGCAGCTGGCGCAGCGTCTGCACGGCATAGAACGCCCCCTGCGCTCCTCCGGCGACGATGTCGATCCGGCAGGGAGTTACGAAAAGGCGGTAGGCCTCCGCAGGCATCGTCTCGTCGCGGGTGACGTTCACCGCATGGTCCGCGGCCTTGTCGGCATGCCTTACCCGCGGGCCGCGGCCGAACAGCGGCATCAGCACCTTGTTCAGCGCGGCAGTCACGCCGGACAGACGCTCGTCGTCGAACAGCAGGACCACCTCGGCGTCGGAGGTCAGGCGGAAGGTGCCCTGCCCCTCCACGATATGCTCCGGGAGCGGCACGACAGCCACTTCGCCGTCGGTCGGAATCACCCTGCCGCAACTGCAACAGCCGCACAATACGGCGAACAATGCCAAAACAGGTAAAAGTCTCTTCATATCGGATCGTTTTCGTGGGTTTCGGTGCAACTTACCCGGTAAATATAACAAAAAAACGGATTTCGCCAAAGCACCGCGTCATTTATTCGCAGGCCGAAGCTCCCAGCAGTCCTACGTGGTCGATATTCGAACAGCAGATATGCAGTCCCTCGACGGTCTTGGCATAGGGGAACCGTTTCAGCTGTTCGTACATCGCTTCACGGAAAAAGCCGAATGCATGGGCGATGCTGCCGCCGAAGACGATCGCTTCGGGGTCGTACGTATAGAGCACCAGCATCACCAGCTGGCCGACATGCCCCCCGAACTCGCGCCAAAGCGCCAACGCTTCGGGATCGCCCGCCGCGGCGCGCTCGTAAGCCTCCTTGCCCGTCGTGCCGCGGCCCACGAAGAAGCGGCTGCTGCAATAGTATTCGTAATCCCGGTCCAGATACGGGATGCTTCCGATCTCCCCCGCCCCGGTGTCCCGGCCGCAGTAGAGTTTCCCGCCGATCACGACTCCCGCGCCGACGCCCGTGCCGAGCGCCACGCACACCACGTCGCTGAACGCGCTCGCCTCGCCGAAGCGGCAGACGCCCAGCGCAAAACAGTTGCAGTCGTTGTTGACATGCACCGGCACGCTGAAACGCTTTTCGAGCAGGTCTTTGAGGTAAACCTCGCGCCACGAAGGGATGCCCACCACATTATATACGATTCCCCGCGCAGCGTCCACCACCGACGGCACGCCGATACCGATCCGCGAAACCTCAGGTCGCATAAGCTCCCCGATAAGCGATGCGATATGATCCACCACCTCCCCTTCGGGACGGTCGGCTTTGCAGGGTTCGGAAAGCAGCCGCACGATATGTCCGTCTTTCACAAGGCCGGCGCGCACGTTCGTGCCGCCCAAATCCACGCCTATTCTCATCTCTTGTCTGTTAATTGCTGTTCTTGACTTTGCTGATCCTGCCGTCGCGGAACTCCACGTGATCGACGATCCGTCCGTCGCGCTCGTGAATCCACGTCTCGAAGCCCCGTTCGCCTTCGGTCAGCACCAGCAGACGCACGCCGGGGCGCAAGTTGTTGTAGGTCGTATCGTCGCCCGAAAAACGTCCGTATCCGAGCGCTATACCCTTCTCGGCAACGACGTAGTCGATGTCGTGGTCATGCCCCACGAACACCCCCGTCACGTCGCCGCTCTCGACCATTGCCGCGAACATGCCGGGATTCAGCTCGCCCGGACACTCGTCCTCGGCGGCGCGGCCGATATGCGTATTGTCGGGATTGCGCCACGCCGCGACGTATTCGGGCAGGGCGATATGGAAAAAGGCCAGCGCCGGCAACGGTTTCCCGCCGTTGGCCCCGGTATAGGCGGCGCTCCGGTCGCGGTACCAGCGTATCTGATCCTGCGTGAACCAGCCGTAACCGTCGATACCCTCGACAGTCGAATAGTCGTGCGAATCGAGGCAGTAAAGCAACGCCGCAGGCGATTTCTTCCCGGCGATCTCCAGCACCACGTCGGCCAGTTCGCCGTCGGCGTTCAGCGTGTTGAGCGTCCCGGCATACGAAGTGACGATGCGGCCGATTCCGGCGCGCGGAATATCCTGTTCGGCGTCGTGGTTGCCCAGCACCACGCAGAACGGCAGGTTACGCTCCGCAACGGGCGCCAGCACGCGCTTCCACCCTTCGGCGGCAGGTTTTCCCGTCACCACGTCGCCCGTGAAGACGACCAGATCGGGCCGCTCCGCATCGAGGATATAACGCATCTGAGCGATCGTCTTCTCCGCCTGCGCCTGCCGGTAGGGATTCCCCAGATCGAGGTGCACGTCGGTGAACTGCGCGATCTTGAATTTCCCCTCCCCGTTGAATTCCAGAGCGGGCCTCTGCGCCTGCGCCGAACACCACAAGGCAACGGCGCACATAAGTGTCGTTATCTTTTTCATAAGCAGGTTGGGTTGCTCAGTTCAGTTTCACGCTGCCGCTCTTCTCCACGCGGACCGTACGGCTCCGGCCGTCGCCCCACGTCACCGTCAGGTCGAAGGGCACGTTGGTCTCAACGCTCACGGAGGGCGTCTCGCCGGCCGAAGCGCGCCGTTTGACCTTCAGCCCCACGACGCCGTCCGGCCCGTAGGGATAGCGTTCGATGCCGTGGGCCTCGGTATGCTCGATGTCCCACACGATGCGGCCTTCGGAGTAATCCGACTTCACGCCGAGGATATACTCGATGAAGACGGCGATGGGCGGAAGTCCGGTCCAGCCCACGAAGTCCTTGCGTGCCATGAATCCGGGTTCGATCTTCTCCGGGGCGTAGTACTCCCAGAAGGTGCCGGTATTCTTCCACACCTCGAAGACTGCGGCGTAATGGTTCGCGGCGATCTCCCGCGCAAGGTCGTGATAGCCCTTACGGTAAAGGCCGTCGATGGTCATGTAATTCGTACCGGGCCATACGCCGCCCTGCCAGTAGCGGCCCAGCGGATTGTATTTCGGATGGTCGGCCGAGAGCGACGGCACGCGGTGCGGACGGTCGAACTCGGTCGTATCGCTCAGATGCGCCACCATGCGGTCGAGCCGCTCCTTGTCCAGCGCATCGGCCTGCAAAGCCCAGAATGCGCCGATTCCCTTGGTCGTGCAGAGCATTCCGTCGCCGTAGCGGTCGTACAGGAAAGCCGTCCGCTCGTCCCAGAGATGTTCGTTCACATAGGCGCGCAACCGCTTCATCTCGTCCTCCATATCCTCGATCTCCTGCCAGCGCTCGATATAAAAACCGATGTTCAGCAGCGATTCGTCTACCAGCATCTGCTGCAGGTTGGTATCGAGCCAGACCATATGTCCGTGCGAAAAGATCGGGTTGTATTCGGGCTTCACGCGGGGCATGTTGTCCATGCCCGTTCCCCAGCCGCTCGACCAGTAGGTGCCGTCGGGCCACGTGCGGTTGAGCCGCCACCATTTGGCGTAGGCGCACAGCGCGGGGAAGACCTTGTGCAGGCGGTCGATATCGCCGAACTGGCGGTAGTACATCAGCTCGACCCACGGCAGCAGGTTCGGGCCGGTCGAAGTCGGATCGTAACGCTCGAAACAGTCGGAACCGTCGGCCCGGATTTCGCGGCAGATGAAGCCGTCGGGATGCTGCTTCGCATAGAAATTGTCCAGCGAACGCTGGAACGGGAAGAAGCGGTAGCCATAGCGGGCGAACATCATCATGAACGAGGCGTCCCACATGAAAATATTGCCGTTGTAGGCGATATCCAGATACGGCGAGACGAATCCCGATCCCTCCTGCGGCTGGCGGATGTTGCCCACGGCGATCCGCCAAGCATGCCAGTACATCTCGATCTCTTTGTCGTGCCCCTCCCACACGGGTGCGGGCAGGATCTTGCGGGCCTCGGCGAACGAACGGGGCTTGATGGTTTCGGGCTTGGCGGTCCGGAATTCGTTTTCGGCCACGAAGACCTCTTTTACATAGGTATTCTTGTAAGGCAGCTCGTAAGGACCCGATTTAAGGCCCTGCGCTCCGGCCGCTCCCGCTGCGAAGACCAGCGGCAGAAGCGCCGCGATTTGTTTGCGTAGCGTCATAATATGCGGTTTATTTTATCAGCGATTTGATCCTGCGGGCGATCTCCGTATTCATATACGTACCGCAGAACTTGTCGGCTCCGGGACCGTATGCGAATACGGGAAGCATCGCGGGGGTATGGTCGTCGGAGACATAGACGCCCATCACGCGGCCCGTCCGCTCGTCGCCGTCCACCAGCACCAGTCCGCCCGTCTCGTGGTCGGCGGTGACCACGACGAGCGTCTCGCCGTTTCGGTCGGCGAATTTCAGCGCTTCGGCCACGGCGAGGTCGAAGCTCAGCATCTCGATAATCGAGCCGGGCAGGCAGCGCGAATGGCCGGCATAGTCGATCTTGGCGCCCTCGACCATCAGGAAGAAGCCTTTGCCGCCCCGCTCCTGCAGTTTGGCGATCGAAGCCCTCGTGGCGTCGGCCAGCAAGGTGAGGTTGGCCTGCTCGGCGGCATCGTCCATCGTCTCGTCGATGCAGATCACCTTGCCTTTCCGGGCGGTGATCTCATCAACCGAACGCACGAAGTCATACTGTTTTTCCAGCTCGGAGATCAGCTCCACGCCGTCGCTGCGGCGGGTGAATTCGCGGATGCCGCTGCCGCAGAGCAGGTCCACGCGGCCGTCCATCAGGCAGCGGGTCAGCTCGTCGGCGTTGTCGCGTTCGACCGAATGTCCGTAAAAGGCCGTCGGCGTAGCGTCGGCGACATTGCCGAGCGTCAGCACGCCCACCGGCATCCCCTTGTCATGGAAAAAGTCGCTCAGCGAAGGATACGGCTCACCTTCGGAACTCATCGAAATATGGCGGTTGTCGTGACGTTCGCCCGTCGCCAGCGCACTGCCGCCCGCAGCCGAGTCGGTCGTGAAGGCATCCAGCGCATTGTTCTGCTGCAGGCCCATATACTTCATCTGCAGCGTCGTAAGGCCCTTGTTGGCATAAAACGCTGCCACGATCTGCGAAAGGCCCATGCCGTCGCCGATCAGGTAGATTACGTTTCTGACTTTTCCCTTGCCGCCGTCGTTTCGATAGGTCGGCGTGTAAACGTCGATACCCTCGGTGAGCTGCAGTTTATCGTTCTGAAATCCCCTGAAATCGCGCGTGGTCTTGTCCAGACGCTTCGTGCCGGTCACGCCACCGACGGACGTACGGCGCTGGCCGATCTGGAAATTCTTGTTGCCGAAATCGTCGAAGAATCCGGCGCAGACCTCCGGACGGTCGGTGTTGATGTAGTCGATCCCCATGTCGTAGAACGTATAATAGACCGTCGTTCCTTCGGGAGCGCCCCAGAAACGCACGGGCTTGCCCCAGCCGTGGGCGCGGTCGATGATCTTTTCCAACTTCACACGCTCGGCGGGAATGATCGAACCTTTGCCGTTCCACTGCGAATAGTTCCTGAAGTTTACGCTTACGAGGGCGATGCGCTCCAGCTGGTCCGGGGTATAATCGGTCTCCCAATTACCGTCGAAACGGACATAGGCGGGATATTTGCCGAAATCCTCAGGCGCGGGAACCCGTCCCGTGACGGCGATACGCACGGCTTCGGGATTCACGGCCGGATCGAAGACTTCGGGATAACGGCCCAGCAGCGCCGTAACGGCCTGCAGCGTCGGTTCGGTCGCCGATTTGAGTTCGACCATCAGTTGCAGACGTTCGTCCGAATCTTTCCATGCGCGGCCGCCGTTGCGCCCAAAAAGCGTCACGATCGGCTCGACGTAGAGCGACTCGAAAGTCATGTCGGGCGAAAGGTCCTCGACATCGTGCCCCACCAGCAGCCGGCCGTCGTGCAGGAACACATCGGCTTCGATCGAGTAGACCCCCTGCGCATAAGCCTGCCAGAAGGGAGCGCGGCGGCAATAGTCGTTGTGCGAATGGATCAGCACGGGGCGTTCGGCCGCAGCCGTTACGCAGAAGCACAATGCCGCAGCCAGCAGCCAGCTTTTCAGTATCTTTTTCATCGTCGGAGTCATTTAGCGATTTTGACAACGGCCATCACCGGAGCGTGGTCGGAAACATAGCCGCCGTCGAAGGTGTCGGGCAGCACTTCATAGCGGACGGCTTCGATGTCGCCGCTCACGAAGATATAATCCAGCAGGGGCCGCTCGGCTTCGGGAATCTGTCCGAAATCGGAGAAGCTCCAATCGGTTCCCGACCGCTGCGCCGCGATCGCCTTCGCGTCGCGCAGCACGCCGTCCTTCTGCACATGGGCCACCACCGACGATCCGGGTTCCGAGTTGAAGTCGCCCGTCAGGATCACAGGACGTCCTCCGCTCAGGGTTTCGATGCGCTTCATCAGCAGGCTCACGCCCTCGTCGCGCGCCACCTGCCCGACATGGTCGAGATGGGTGTCGATGAAGAAGAATTCCCGGCCGTCCCTGTCGCGCAACACGACCCATGTGGCGATTCGCTCGCAGGCGCCGTCCCAGCCCAGCGACCCCACCACTTCGGGGGTCTCACTCAGCCAGAACGTTCCCGAATCGAGCAGCGTGAAGCGGTCCTTCCTGAAGAACACGGCGCAGTATTCGCCCGACTCGACGCCGTCCAGCCGTCCGACGCCCACTCCTTGATACCCGGTCAGCAGACCGCTCAGATCATTGAACTGGTTGGAAAGCAGCTCCTGCGTGCCGAGCACATCGACCTCCTGCGCCTTAATCACCCCGGCGACCCGTTCGCGGCGGAAACGCCAGTTGTTCTGCCCGTCTTCGGGATTGTCGTAACGCATGTTGAAGGTCATCACGCTGAGCGAAGTCGCCGAGCCGCAGGCGGTGAACGCAACCGCCGCAAGAAGATAGATCAATCGTTTCATAGTCCCCTGTTTTTTTATGTAAATACAATATTTCCGTCAATTCGTCAGCCGCAGATTCGCTTCGGGGATCGCTTCGAAGCCCTCCGCTCCGGGCGCTTTCCAGCCCCACGCGAGGTCCTGTCCTTCGTAATCCTCGAAATAGAGCAGCGTGTAAGGGTGCAGTCCCGCTTCGAGCGCCACGCGTCCGGTCGCCATGACCGAAGCGTGGGACCCGTCGTTGTCCACCACCCTACGGTCGCCGATCATCAGCACGCTGCCGTCGTCGCTCTTGGTCATGAACTCCCAAATGCCCCGCTCCGGAATGAGGATCAATCCCGTAAAGACATAGGCGAAGTGGTCCTCCTGCGGAGCTTGGGCGATCGAAGGCGCAGGCATCGTGCCGGACGACACGTATTTTCCCTTCCGGATGTCGTTCACACACGAGAAAACGCCTTCGTAATGGCTGTAAGCGACGCCGGGACGCGTGGCGGTCTCTGCGGGCATACCCCGGTGGAACACCGCTTTCTCGGCTTCGAGCGTCAGCGTACGACTAGGCGCAGCGCCGGGTTTGAATCCTTTGGCCTTGAGCGTCAGCGAACGGTCCACCGGCACGGGAGCGGCGTAGAGCGCCGACGTTTCGGTGGGTTCCGAGCCGTCGAGCGTATAGCGGATTTCCGCTCCGGAGGTCGTCGTCGCCAGAGCGACGGCGAGCGGCTCGGTGAACAGGCTCACGTTCTGCGTGGTATAGGGAATCGAAACCACCTCGCCGCGGGTCAGCGAATGGGGCGCGGCCGCATCGTCCGTCCCGCGTTCGTAATCGGGGCGCGGCCGGAGCGCATAGTGCAGCTCGCCGCCCTGCATCAGTTCGTCGTAGGTGATGTAGTTCCGGTCGATCGGCTTCCCGTCGAGCGTCACCGAAGCGATATAGACGTTGCGGCGCGGATTGTCGGCCGTAACGGTCAGCGTACGGCCGTTGGCCAGCCGCACGACGGCTTTCGGGAACTGGGGCGCGGTCAGCGCGAATTCGTTCGAGCCGGGACACACGGGATTGAATCCCAGACTGGAGAAGACGTACCATGCCGACATCTGGCCGCAGTCCTCGTTGCCGATGATGCCTTCGGGCGTCGGGGCGTACATCTCGTGCAGCAGGCGGCGCGTCAGCTCCTGCGTCTTCCACGGCTGTCCCACATAATTATAAAGGTAAGCCATATGGTGGCTCGGCTCGTTGCCGTGGGCGTACTGCCCCATCAGGCCCGTCACGTCACTCACGTCGAGCTGCATTTCGTCCGATTCGAGCGTGAAGAGCCGGTCCATTTCGCGGACGAACGCCTCGCGGCTGCCGAAAAGCTGGATCAGGCCGTTCACGTCGTGCGGCACGAAGAAGCGGTAGTGCCACGGCGTGGCCTCGGTATAGTCGCGGCCCGTGGCGAACTCTTCGAACGGCGCGGACCAGTTGCCGTCGGACTGACGGCCGCGGAAAAAGCAGGTCGAGCCGTCGAAAACATTCACATAGTTGAGCGCACGCCGCGCATATTCCCCGAACACGTCGTCGCGGCCCATGGCCTGCGCCATGCGGGCGATCGCCCAGTCGTCGTAGGCGTATTCCAGCGTACAGGAGACCGATTCGCGCTTGATATTGGAGGGGATATATCCCTGCGCCGTATAATAATCCGAACCTTTCTTATTGATGTTCGACGAACGGATCATCGCCTCCAGCGCCTTGTCGGCGTCATAGCCGCGAATTCCCTTCAGATAGGCGTCGGCGATGACCGACACGGCATGGTAGCCGATCATCGTGCCCGTCTCGCCCGAAGCCAGCGGCCAGATCGGGAGTTCGCCCGTTGAATCGTACATGTCGAGCATGCTGCGGATCATGTCGTTCACCAGCGCGGTATCGACCAGCGTCTGGAGCGGGTTCCACGCCCGGAAAGTATCCCACAGCGAGAACGTCGAGTAGTAGGACTTCCCTTCGGGCATCCGCGCGACGGTCTGGTCGTGGCGGCGGTACTCGCCGTTCACGTCGCTCATCAGATTGGGCGTCAGTTTCGTATGGTACTGCGCCGTATAGAAGTTGGTCATCTCGTCGCGCGAGCCGCCTTCGACGACGATGTCGCCCAGCGCTTTGCGCCACTGCCCGACGGCGCGGGCATGCACGGCGTCGAAATCCAGTTCGGGAACCTCCGCAAGCGAATTCATACGGGCGTTTTCGACGCTGACGGACGACAGTCCCACGGCGATCGTGAGCGTCCGCACGTCGGGCGCGAAGGTCAGCACGGCCTGCTTGTCCCCCAACAGCTGCACGTCGGCGAACGGCTCCGAGAAGCGGGCCGCGAAGAATACATACTGATCGGGCACCCACCCCTGCGTGCGACGCATGCCGGCCAGCTCGTAGGGAGCCGTCCGGCGGAGTTCGCACAGGTCGATCTTCTCCTCGGTGACCGTATGCAGCAGATCGACGATCACCCGCCGGGGACCTTTGCCCGCAAAGGTATAGCGGTGTACGCCCGTACGGGGCGCGGCGGTCAGTTCGACCCCGATATTCACGTCGGGCAGCGTCACGGCGTAGTAGCCGCACGAAGCCCGCTCGTCGTCATGCGAAAAGAAATAGGGCTGCAAGACACACTCGCCGTCGTGGATCACGATTTCGCGCGTGGTCGGATGGAACAGAATGTCCGCAAGGTCGGCGCATCCCGTACCGCTCAGGTGCGTATGCGAAAAGCCGTCGATCGTCGTGTCGCTGTAATGGTAGCCGGCGCAGGCGTCCCAGTTGCCGGCACGGGTGTCGGGACTCAGCTGCACCATGCCGAAAGGCGTGGTGGCGCCCGGATAGGTATGACCGTGGAATCCGGTGCCGATGAACGGGTTCACATAATCGACGGGATCGGCGGACCGCGGCGAACAGCCAAGGGCCGCGAGGGCCAGCAGCAGAATGGTAAGTTTTTTGGTCATAACAGTAGTCGGTAGTGCGAACCGTCCGGAAAATGCAAATCAAAGGTACGGATTCCGGAGCGATATTGCAACTCCGCGCCCTTCTCTCTTCGTCTGTCCGAAGCCGGTCGCAGTTTAGGTCATACAAATATAGAGAAGCGATTGCACCCTGCCGTGGCTATTTGCGCTTTTACTTCCTCAAATCGCGCAGAACCGTCATTTCCCGCCCCCCGAAACGTCCCGATCTGCCGCCGAAAAATCGCAGAAACCGCCCGGATTTCCGAAAAAAAAGCTACCTTTACCGTCGAACGGACACTACCCGAACGATGGCACGCGTAATTTTCCTGACCGACTTTTCCGAAGCGTACGCACGAGAACTGCTCCTCGGCATGGCGCGCTATGCGCACGACACGGCGCAGGCATGGAGCCTGTGCCGCCTGCCGCTGTCGATACGCGACAAATTCGGCATCGAAGCCGTCGTGGAGTGGGCGCTGCGCATGAAGGCCGACGCCGTGATCGGCCAGTTCTACAACACCGACAACGTCGAACTGTTCCGCAAAAACGGGATCATAGCCATCGCGCAGGACTTCAAGAAACGCTTCACCACCATCCCCAACATCACCGGACCGCACTATTCGGCGGGCAGGATGGCCGCCGAGTACTTTCTGCAAAAGGGCTTCCGCAACTTCGCCTTCTACGGCACGCGGGGCATCGACTTCTCGGACGAACGCTGTCAGGGCTTCCGCGAAACGATCGAGGCGGCGAATCCCGAATTCACCTTTTCGTCGCTGCGCAGCAGCGCCCAGAACGATTTGTGGTACTACGACTCGACGCAACTCATCACGTGGCTGCAGTCGCTGCCCAAGCCGGTGGCGATCATGGCGTGCGACGACAACCAAGCATATCATATCACCGAGGCGTGCCTGCAGATCGAGGGGGGGGGGGAAATTCCCGCATCCCGAACGACATCGCCATTCTGGGCGTGGACAACGACGAGACGATCTGCAAGCTCTCCACCCCCAACCTTTCGTCGCTCAATCAGGGCGTCGAGCAGGGCGGTTACGACGTGGCGCGCCTGATCGACCGGCTGATCCGCAACCCTGAAGCGGAGTGGGAGGACGTCATGGTGATGCCGACCCACATCGTCACGCGGCAATCGACCGACATCTACGCCAACAACGATCCGCACATCGCCGAAGTGCTGCGGTACATCCATGAGAACATCAGCCAGAAAATCACGGTCAACGAACTCGTGAAACTGGTCCCCCTGTCGCGCCGCCTGCTCGAAACCCGTTTCAAGAAGAGCATGGGCACCTCCATCTACGACTATATCATACAGGTCCGCATCGAAAAGATGATGCAGCTGCTCTGCGAAGGCCAGAGCGTCTCCGAAGCGGCCGCCGAGCTGGGGTTCTCCGACATCAAGAACGTCTCGCGCACCTTCCGCCAGCTCAAGGGCATCACCCCCTCGGAATACCGCGAACAGTTCGCGCCCAAAAGACGGTGATCCGCCCGGCGGGCCGTTCCCAATATCCGGGCGCCCGAACTCCCAATGCCTCCCCTTCTGTCTTTTCCGCCGGTTTCATTAATTATACGGCCAACTGTCATACACGACAACCAATCCGCAAATCCATGCACAAAAAAAGCAGCGACCCCTCAAAGGCCGCCGCTTAGTCCCGTTCGACCGTCCTGCGGTCAGAGCGTCACACCGCCCCGCAGGCGGATATCCTCGCACGACGATCCCACGAAGATGTTGAAGTCGCCCGGCTCGGTCACGAACCCGTGCGAGAAGATATCGTAGAAGCGGAAGGCTTCGTCGGTCAGCGTCACTTCGACGCGCTTTTGTTCGCCTTTCTTCAGGAAGATTTTCTCATAACCTTTCAACTCCTTGGCAGGACGCGGCACGCTGGCTTCGACGTCGCCCACATAGACCTGCGCCACCTCGGCTGCGTCCATACCGCCCGTGTTCTTCACGGCGAACGACACGACTACCCCGCCGTCGCGCTTCTCGACCTTCAGGTCCGAATACTCGAACGTCGAATAGCTCAGTCCGTAACCGAAGGGATAGAGCGGCTTCACCCCACTGCGCTCGTAACCGCGGTAGCCGACAAACACGCCTTCATTATAAGTAACGCGCTTCTGCAGGGTGTTCTTGCGGTGGGTGCGCGCCACATTCTCGTAATAGCTGCCCAGCGTCGGATTGTCCTCGGCGCGGCGCTCGACGGAGATCGGCAGGCGGCCGCTGGGCGAGATCCGCCCCGTCACGATCTCGGCGATCGCCTGACCGCCCTGCTGTCCGGGATACCACGCCATCAGAATCGCTTTGGCCTTGTCGCCGAACGTCGAAAAATCGACACCGCCGCCGCTGTTGACGACCACGATCAGATTCTCGTTGAGCGCCGCGAGCCGGGCGATCTCTTCGGACTGCCCTTCGGGCAGCGCAAAGGTCCGGTCGGAATTCTCCTTTTCGTTGGAGCTGTCGAATCCGGCGCAGTAGATCACGGCGTCGGCCCGGACGATCCGGGCATCCTCGGCGCGGGGATCGGCGGTCATATAGCCGAACGACACCTCGGCCGACGAGGCGTTGTCGAAATATTCCAACCGCAGCGCGTATTTCCGGCCGGCTTTCATTTCGACGCTCCCTTTGCGGGTCGTCGCGCTGTGGTTGCCCCAGTCGGCGAGCACCTCTTCGCCGTCCACGAAGAGCCGGTAACCGTCGTCGCCGCGCATGACCAGCGAAGCCGTGCAGTCGGATTCGGGAACGAACACGCCGGTCCAGCGGATCGAGAAGCCGTCGGCGGGAAGCCCTTCGGCCGGCGCCTTATCCTTCCAGTTGAAGCCGATTCTCGTATCGACGCGCGTCAGCGCGGGAGTTCCCTCGAAACGCTTGTTGGCGAAGTACTCGCCCCTGAGTCCCGGCGTTTTGCAGTCGGCCGAGGTGTAGACCATGCCCTGAGCGGCCATATCGCTCGCCGAAGGGAGATTGCCCAAAACCGTCACCCTGTATTTCTTGCCCATCATCTGCATGCCCTCGCCGACCGAAACCGTCGAGAAGGGATGCACGAAACCGCTGCCGCCGCCCGTCGGGATATTGCCCGAATTGGGTCCCAGCACCACGATATCGCGCTGTTTGGTCAGCGGCAGGAAAGCCCCGTCGTTCTTGAGCAGCACCACACCCCCGCGCGCCACGTCGAGCGCCGCAGCGTCCGAGAAGGGATTGCATTCGGGAATAGCGGGGTCGAGCTGTTGGCGGTCCAAAAATCCGAACGCGATGAGCGTCTGGAGGATATGCTGACATTTCAGGTCGATCGTACGTTCCGACACCACGCCCGATTCGATGAGCGGACGCAGGTTGCGGGCGTTCATAAACCGGGCGCTCGGCATCTCCAGATCGAGTCCCCGGTTGGCGGCGCCCTCGGCCGAATAGGTGGCGTTCCAGTCGGACATGAAGATTCCTTCGAAGCCCCACATCCCGCGCAGAATATCGACCGCAAGCTGCTCGTTCTCGGTCGCATGCTGGCCGTTGACGAGGTTGTAACTCGACATCACGGCGCCCACGCCGGCCTGCTCGACCGCCTTGCGGAAGGCCGGGAGATAAATTTCATGGAGCGTACGCTCGTCGATATCGGAACTCACCTGATGACGGTCCCACTCCTGATTGTTGCCCGCAAAGTGTTTGATCGTCGCCATAACTCCTTCGGACTGCATGCCCTCGATATACTGCACGGCGGTCTCCGACGCCAGATAGGGGTCCTCGCCGAAGTACTCGAAGTTACGGCCGCACAGGGGCGAACGGTAGATATTGACGCCGGGTCCCAGCATGATATGCACGCCGCGGGCGCGGGCGTCCTGCCCCAGACCGCGTCCCATATCGCGCACCAGCGCCCGGTCCCAAGTCGCCGCGGCGGCCACGCCGCAGGGGAACATCGTACTGCGGGTATTGTTGCGTACGCCCTGCGGACCGTCGGCCATCCGGATTTCGGGAATGCCCAGACGCGGAACGGCCCTGATATAGAATTCGTTGTAACCGCCGATATAATCGATTTTTTCATCGAGAGTCATCTGTCCGACCAGTTCGGCGGCGCGCTCTTTGGCCTGCGGCGGGATAGGCTGCGCGGCGGCGGACGATACGAACGCGACCGCCAGCACGGCAACAAGAGTTTTTTTCATCGGGTTGAAGTTTTAATGGTTTATGCAAAGAAAGTAAAAATATTCCGAAAAGCATCGGATCGGAAATAAAAACTTCCGAACCGAAACCAGCGGCCGGCCGGACCGTTCACGATAATACACACCCGCGCCACAGACAGCCCCTAAGCCGGAGCAATATTTTTCATCATCGGAGAGCGAGCCAATACATATATGAAAAGAAATTAGTATCTTTGCGCTTCGGCCCGCAGGAGAGTTCCCGCCGGATGCTGCCGGGCAGCATCGCCGACGTCCGCGCAGGACGCGCAGCGGATGCTGAACGCACGCAAACCTCCGTCCGCACACGCTTAATGCGCAGGACACGCAGCAACCGTCGCCCGCACCGCCTGCGGTGCAGGATGCGCGGAAGATGCCGGACACGCGACAACCGCCGTCCGTACGGAACGCTCCGGGCCGCAGACAACCGATTCGAAACAAACAAGATAATTCAATGGCTTTACAGTGTGGCATCGTGGGTCTTCCGAACGTCGGCAAATCGACCCTTTTCAACTGCCTGTCCAACGCGAAGGCGCAGGCGGCGAACTTTCCCTTTTGCACCATCGAACCCAACGTGGGCGTAATCACCGTCCCCGACCGGCGGCTCGTCCGGCTGGCCGAGATCGACAAACCCAAGCGGGTGATTCCGACCACCATCGAAATCGTCGATATCGCCGGACTGGTCAAAGGCGCGTCGAAAGGCGAAGGACTGGGCAACAAGTTCCTCGCCAACATCCGCAACACGCACGCCATCATCCACGTACTGCGCTGCTTCGACAACGGCAACATCACCCATGTGGACGGCTCGATCGACCCCGTGCGCGACAAGGGCATCATCGACACCGAGCTGCAGCTCAAGGACCTCGAAACGATCGAAAACCGGCTGGGCAAGACCCAGAAGCAGGCGGCCGTGGGCGGCGACAAGAACGCCAAACGTCAGGTCGAACTGCTGCTGCAATACAAATCGGTGCTGGAGCAGGGCCGCAGCGCCCGCACGGTCGAACTGGAGAAGGAGGACCGCAAACTGGTCGCCGACCTCAACCTGCTGACCGACAAACCGGTGCTGTACGTCTGCAACGTCGATGAAAAGAGCGCCGCTACGGGCAACGCCTACACCGAGGCGGTCCGTGCGGCCATCGCCGACGAAAAAGCCGAAATGCTCATCGTCGCCGCCGCCACCGAAGCCGACATCGCCGAGCTGGAAAGCTACGAGGAGCGGCAGATGTTCCTCGAAGACCTCGGCCTCGAAGAGTCGGGCGTCGAGCGCCTGATCAAATCGGCCTACAAACTGCTCAACCTCGAAACGTTCTTCACCACCGGCGCCGACGAGTCGCGCGCATGGACCTACGTCCGCGGCATGAAGGCCCCGCAGACGGCCGGCGTCATCCACACCGATTTCGAGAAGGGATTCATCCGCGCCGAAGTGATCAAATACGACGACTACGTGACGCTGGGGTCGGAAAAAGCCTGCCGCGACGCGGGCAAGATCGGCGTCGAAGGCAAGGAGTACGTCGTGCAGGACGGCGACATCATGCACTTCCTGTTCAACGTCTGACCCGAAGAGAGACCAAACACGGAACAATATATAAACAGCATATCATTATGTCCAGACCCGTAAGAGTGCGCTTTGCACCCAGCCCCACGGGGCCGCTCCACATCGGCGGCGTCCGCACGGCCCTCTACAACTACCTTTTCGCCCGTCAGCACGGCGGTGTGATGATCCTCCGCATCGAGGACACCGACTCGCAGCGTTTCGTGCCGGGCGCCGAAGAGTATATCCTCGAATCGCTCAAATGGTGCGGCATCGAGATCGACGAAGGCGTCGGCGCGGGAGGTCCCCACGCCCCCTACCGCCAGAGCGAACGCCGCGAAATCTACCTCAAATACGCCCTCCAGCTCGTCGATGCAGGCTGGGCCTACTACGCTTTCGACACCGCCGAAGAGCTGGACGCCCTGCGCCGCGAAGCCGAGGAGCGCGGCGAAGCGTTCGCCTACAATTATGCCGTGCGCGAAAAGCTGGCCACGTCGCTGGCGCTGCCGGCCGACGAAGTGAAGGCCCGCATCGAACGCGGCGACCAGTGGGTGATCCGCTTCCGGATGCCCGAAAACCAGACCGTCGAAATGGACGACCTGATCCGCGGCCATGTAGAGGTGAACACCTCGACGCTCGACGACAAGGTGCTTTACAAATCGGCCGACGCACTGCCCACCTACCACCTCGCCAACATCGTGGACGACTATCTGATGGAAGTCTCGCACGTCATCCGCGGCGAGGAGTGGCTGCCTTCGCTGCCGCTGCACTACCTGCTCTACCGGGCCTTCGGCTGGCAGGAGCGTCAGCCCCGCTTCGCCCACCTGCCCCTGCTCCTCAAACCCACGGGCGGCGGCAAACTCTCGAAGCGCGACGGCGACAAGA
>CECJ01008881.1_pt1 | contig 21512 bp, 16 predicted proteins | sample 557621 | NCBI WGS metagenome assembly CECJ01 (sample SAMEA3182052, study PRJEB8094) | gut metagenome | biome: human; feature: gut; material: Stool; isolation source: human stools | place: Canada | collected 2012-03-21
CCATTGTGCAATATTCCCCACTGCTGCCTCCCGTAGGAGTTTGGGCCGTGTCTCAGTCCCAATGTGGCCGTTCACCCTCTCAGGCCGGCTACTGATCGTCGCTTTGGTGGGCCGTTACCCCGCCAACTGGCTAATCAGACGCGGGTCCATCTCACACCACCGGAGTTTTTCGCACTGTCCCATGCGGAACTGTGCGCTTATGCGGTATTAGCAGCTATTTCTAACTGTTATCCCCCAGTGTGAGGCAGGTTACCCACGCGTTACTCACCCGTCCGCCACTAAACTGTTTAAAATCCATCCGAAAACTTCATCTAAACAGTTCCGTTCGACTTGCATGTGTTAAGCACGCCGCCAGCGTTCATCCTGAGCCAGGATCAAACTCTCATGTTAATATGTCTCACTCCGTGAGCCACTTGGAAATTTGCTTCGCAAATTTCTCCCGCATCCCACTAAGTTACCATCTTACATTCGTTTGAACCGGTCAAAATCAGTCTGGCTAATTTAACCGTTCTTACTGTTTTAAGGTTTTTGTTCTTTATTTCTCTGAAAATCTTTTGGAATTTTCAGGGTTGCATTACTGTTTATTTGTCAAGGTGCTTTGTTGTTGTGTGCAATCAGCTTTGATATTCTATCACAGTTGATTTTGTTTGTCAACAACTTTTTTTAATTTTTTGAACTTTTTTCAGAAGTTCGTTTTGGCTTGTTAGCCGCAACGGTTATTTATTATAACTCATTGTTTCGTGGCTGTCAAGCACTTTTTTGAACTTTTTTCAAAGCTCAGTTGCTTTTCAAATGCCGCAACGGTTATTTATTTTATCAGAACCGTTTGCTTTTGTCAAGCACTTTTTTCTTCTTTTTTGAAGGAGCTTTCGCTGTGTCCTCAGCGGTAAGGTTTATTATAGAGCACACTTTTCTAATTGTCAACATCTTTTTTTCATTTTTTTTACAAATGTGCAGCAGTTCAGCCCGAGCCCATCCGCAATGGGCTGAAGGTCAGACCAATCCCGCCATCCAGTAGACTACCTGATTCATGCGGTACAGCTTTGTCAGGATCTCACTCTGCATCGTCCACGCTGCGATCTGCGAGCCAAACACACCCGTATCAAAGCTTCCGATCACAATATAGACGATCCACAGCCCAACCACTGCCTCCATCGCCCCAAATGCCATTCCGAGCAGGCGGTCTGCAAAACGGAATACCGGAAGATCCGCTATTGCGGAAAGGGATTTAAAAATCAGGCTTATGAGACGCGCTGCCAGCCCCGCGATCAGGATCGCGATCACAAACAGCACGATATTTCTGGTATTGTTTTCTTTTACACTTGTATATAGAAGGATTGCGAGTGCAATCACAAGCATGGTAAGGACGAGGGAAAAAAGCATGCGCACCTCGTTCACCACCCCTTTTTTCAGTCCTGCATATCCCCTCCAAAGGGCAATGAGGACCACGATGATCAATAATATATTCATTTTTTCCGCCTTATTTCATTTCAATAATATCCATTCCGTCCACTGTTACCGCCAGAAAACGGTTGCCTCCAAGCGGTTTCAAAAGCTGCGTCTGTTCCGGGATGCTCCCTTCATATTTCTGCTTGCCGTGCAGCGTCCAGATCAGGCACTCCGCTTCATTATAAATGATAAGCTCATCCCCGGAAATCAGGATGTCCCGGTATTCCATATTAAAGGGCTGCGATAAAACAAGCTCTCCATTCATATTATAAATGTCGATCCGGTATTTTCCGGCTCCCTGCGCCCCGTCGAACACAAATCCCACATGCGTCCCGTCATATCTTACGTCCCGGATCTCTTCCTGAATAAAATTCTGGGATACGTTTTTGGGGATCTCGCTTCCTTCATAGATCATAAACTGGTTGTTCGCCACAGAGACGGCTGTTTCCGCATTGTTAAATACCGCAAAGGGCACGACGGTGTCCGCATATTCATAGGAGCTGACCATCGTATCCGTATAATTTTGCCCCACTTCCCCGAAATTATAGAAGCTCACAACAGACTTCATGCTCCCGCTTTCCGCTTTTAAATAAGAAACGAGCATCAGCCGCCCGTTATCGGACAAAGAAATTTCCACAGGATAGCCCGATTTCTGCATGGTTGTCTTGATCCCGACGGCTTTTTCCCCGGAAGGATTGTATACGTTGATCCAGGTTACGTCGCCGTCCTCCAAAACTGCCGCCACAACTCCGTTTGCGGATACCGCCAGATTTTTGATGGGCAGGTTCGTGTCGATCTGTACCGCAGCGCCTTCCGGGCTGATATTATAGATCAGATTGCCGTTATAATCCCCGACTGCCACCCATCCCGAACGCGCCGCCACCTTCGGCGCCTGCATATCATAGGTCTGGTTCCACATGGCATTCCCTTTGTAGTCCGTATAGCTTATGCCGTCCTTACTGTATGTCACAAATCCGTTCAGATGCGGAAAAAGCTCGCTTCCTTCCGTGTGCTTGCGCTCCGTTTCGGTAACGACCGCATACCCGGTATAGGTCTGGTTTTTCAGCAAAAAAAATGCCGTCCCGCACATTACCGTCAGAACCGCCGCAATGCTCACGACGCGGATCGTCATTTTCATCCTGTGCGCCCGGATCTGCTGTTTTAAGCCCTCCGCTTTGGACGCTTCCTTTTTTTCTTTTTTCGGCAGGTATTCCCTGATATTTGTCATATTCTTTTCCTCATAAAAAAGTGTGCGCCAAGGCGCGCACCTGCGCCGAGCGCGTTTGCCATCAGGCAATATTTACCGGAGAAACGCAGTTTCTCCTTCGCGCGAGTGCGCATAATTATGTTTTTTATTTGACAGGAAAGGAACTTTCCTATCGAATAAAAAACACGGGCACGAACGGATCTTTTTGACAGACCGATTCATGCCCCTCATTATATCATACTCTTTTTGCCTAAGGTAGCAAAATATTTTGTCCCGGTGTGATCCTGTCCGGATCCTCTATCCCGTTTAAATCGCAGATTTTGCTCACATAGGATGCGTTCCCATAAAAACGGCGGGCGATCCTTGCCAGGCTGTCGCCCTTCTGCACCGTGTATTTTTCCTGAGAATCCGGATTTACCGGTTCCGGCTGCCGCGTCGTTTTCGCTTCCGGTTCCGGCTCGGATTCCGCCGATGCAGTTTCGGGCGGCGCAGCTACTGTATCTGACGCTGTCGCCGTATCTGACGCTGCTTCCGTGTCCGATGCAGCTGACATATTTGACACTGCTGTTGCATCTGATGCCGCTTCCGTATCCGATGCTGTCGGCGTATCCGATGCTGCTTCTGCATCTGACGCCGCTTCCGCATCCAATGCTGCTTCCGCATCTGACGCTGCTTCTGCATCCGCCGCAGCGTCCTCCCCGATCAGCCACCGGATTTCCCCGTCCGCCTGCACCGGAATGTCCTCTGCATATTCCGTTTCCTCCAAAACCGGCTCCTTTGCCGCCGTTTCTTCCGGCTCTGCCTGTTTTACGGCTTCCTCCACGATCAGCCCTGCGCCGTCCTTTTTATCCGTCCGCTCCGACGTGTCCGCAAAAATCTGCGCCGCCCGGTCCGGATCGCGCTTTACCGACGCAAGCCCCGTTGCGGCAAGGATCAGAAGAAGCGCGGCGCATCCTATCCTGCATACTCCCGCCAGCGTCGCCCTGCTGCCCGCCGGACGTTTTGGCGCAGGCTTTTTAAGCGCTGCGGCATTTGCCCGCAGGTAGCGCTTCCGAAGCGCCCGCCCCGCCGTCAGGACATTCGCCTTCCCGCCCGGCGTCCTGACGGGCTTTTCCTGCGTTTCCGCCTCCTGCCTTCTTTTTTCCCTGCGCAGCTGCACCTCCTCCATGACACGCTCCCGCTCCTTCTGCGCCTGAGCGTCCCTGCTTTCCCGCTCCGCGATCATATAGGACTGCATGTCCTCATTCTGCTCATAAAAAATAAAATATCCCTGTACCGGGATTTCCCTTCCCTGCACCGTTTTAAACCGGATTTTGCCGTCTTTTGCCTCTATCTCCCCGATGCGTTCCAGATTTTTAAAATAAGGGAAGCTTCCCCGTTCCCAATCCTGCTTTTTTTCCACGCCGTAGATCAGATAATAGGAAATCCCGTCCGTTTCTTCTTTCCTGCCGAATGCCAGACAGACGCTGTCCCTGCACCGCTCCAGAAACGTATGGACATAGTCCTCCATGTAAATTTTCACATGCGCATCCGTCTGCCCGATCTGCATCACATTTTTTGGTATTCCCGCCATTCCCTCGCCCTCCCGTACCTCCGGTTTTTCTTCATCCTAGCATACGGGCGCGCAAATTTTTGTCGAAAAGGGCGGCGGCGGAAAAATCGCCGTTTATATCAGTTTTTCCGCATGGTCCTCAAATTCCCTGATATGGAAAACGGGCAGCCATTCCACCTGCCTGCCCGGTTCAAAACACATCGATGAACACACCCATTCCATCCGCAGCGTGCCGCTTTCTCCCGCAAATACAGTATCTTCTTTTCCCGGAAGCAGAACGCATCCGCACGAGCATACCGCACACGGCTCAAACGGATCGTCCTTTTCATCAGGGATTTTTCTGGCAGGCTCTCCGTCAGCGCAGTCCTTCACTGCGATCGTTTCCCCTTCCGGCTCAACCGTGTATCCCATCACGTCAAAATGCCGCGGGTACTCCCATCCGTCCTGCTCTGCGGCCTTTTCTCCCAACGTCTCATGCCTGTATTCCCGCACGGTCAGCGTATACATTTTACCGTTTTCCGGGTGGGCAAGCTGCGCCCGGTCCCCTTTTTGATCCGCCGTAAACCGCCCTCCCGGAGCCGGAGCCGGAAGCGCTTCCATCACAACGGAAAGGCTCCTGATTTCCGGCCGCCGTTTTGTGTTCCACCGGAAAAATGCCCGCGTGACCGTCCAGCCGCAGCCGTCCGAAAGCCCGTAATGCCCCATCGCCGCTTTCGCCTCCTCCATATCCTGAATTTCTTCCAGATACGGCTGATAGCTTACGCAGCAGCTTTTGGAAAGCGCCAGCTCTTTTCCGTTGCAGAAAATATGCGTCTTAAATCCCAGCGTCAGCGGATTATCCCGCTCCATTCTCAGTACATCTTCCTTTGACAGCTCCTTTTCCGGATTTCCGGGCAGCTTCCATTTGTCCATAAATGCCCGGAGCGCATCCCTGCCTGCGCCCATGCAGAAATCAACCGCAAGCCCTTTCCCACAGCAATAAACCGCAGGGATGTGCCATTCATGCCCCGCCCACTCAAATTCCTTATCGAGCCGAAGCTCCTTCCCGGCATGATCCCTGCCGGAGTGATGCCAAAAATCGCTCTCAAAAAAGACCTTCCATTGTTGTTTTGCCATAAAGAGCCTCCCCAGGCGCGCCCTTTTGCAGAAATATGCCGTCAGACGCGGTCAGCCAAACCGGTATTCCGTTACCGTATGATAATGCCTCTCAGGCCCGAACACCGACGAAGGAAACTGCGGTTTGTTCGGCGTATCCGGGAAAAACTGCGTCTCCATCGCAAAGCCGCCCCTGTAATCATATGCCTTGCCGTCCTTGCCCTGCTCCGGCTCAAGGAAGTTGCCGGTGTAGAACTGCATACCGGGCAGATCTGTGTAAACCTCCATCGTCCGGGTTTTATCCGAATTGTGCACGACCGCCACGCGGCGCACGCTTCCATCATAACGGTTCAACACCCAGTTATGGTCGTAGCCGCCCGCCATTTTGAGCTGCTCAAACTCCTCGCCGATGCGTTCGCCGATCGTATGGGGACGGGTGAAATCCATCGGCGTGCCCTCCGTGCGCAACACGTCCCCATAGGGGATCGACGCAGCGTCCGCAGGCGTATAAGCCGAGGCGTCCATCTGTACCTCATGGTTTTCAATCGTTCCGGCGCCCTGGCCGTCCAAGTTAAAATAACAGTGGTTCGTAATGTTGATGACCGTATCCCTGTCGCTGTCACCGTCATAGGTAATGCGCAGCCCGTTGTCCTCCGTCACCTGATAGAGCACGGAAAGCTTCTTATTGCCGCCAAAGCCCATCTCGCCGTCTTTGATTTCCAGCGTAAACAGGATGCCGCCGTCCTTTTCCTGCGCCTCCCACACGCGCTTGTGGGAGCCAAGCTCCTTGTGGCTGTGCAGATTATTCGCGCCGTCGTTGGCGTCCAGTGTATAGGTCACGCCGTTCAACGTATACTGCGCGCCGCCGATGCGGTTGGCGTTCGGCGCGATCACCGCCCCGAAAAAGCAGCCGTTTACCCGATATTCTTCCAGCGTCTCATAGCCCAGCGCCACATCCTGACAGTTTCCCATATGATCCGGCGCATAAAGGCGCACGATCAGCGCGCCAAAGTCGCTTACGACCGCCTTCATGCCCCTGCTGTTTTCCAGCGTGTATAAAAATACCTCTCTGCCGTCCACTGTCCCGAACCGTTCTTTTTTCATAACCCTCTTGTATTCCTTTCCCAAAAATCCCCAAAACGCCGCCGTCCGGCAACCCCGCCGCCGGACGCCGCTTTGCCGTGTCAAAACCCCTGTTACAGCTCCGTGCGCCCTTCCAACGCGCGCAGAAGCGTTACTTCATCTATGTATTCCAGATCGCCGCCCACGGGCACGCCGCTGGCAATCCGCGTCACCCGGATCCCGGTCGGCTTGATGAGCTTGCCGATGTACATCGCCGTCGTCTCGCCCTCCAGGCTGGAATTGGTCGCGATGATAACCTCCTTTACATCGCCGCCAAGCCGCTCCATCAGCTCTTTTAATTTGATGTCATGCGGCCCGACGCCAAGCATCGGGGAGATCGCCCCGTGCAGCACATGATAAACGCCTTTGTATTTCGACGTTTTTTCATACGCCGCAAGGTCGCGGCTGTTTTCCACCACCATGATCGTAGAATGATCCCGGTCGGGATTGCTGCAGATCGGGCACAGCTCATTGTCCGTCAGCGTAAAGCATTCTTTGCAGTAACGGACATTTTTTTTCGCGGAGATCATGGCGTTTGCGATGCGCTCCACCTTCGCCTCCGGAAGATTGATCAGATGAAACGCCAGCCTCTGCGCCGACTTGCTGCCGATCCCCGGCAGCCCGGAAAGCTCGTCGATCAGCTTATTGATATATCCGCTGTAAAGATCCATCAGAACGGGAAGCCTCCGCCAAGGCCGCCCAGCCCGCCGGTCATTTTGCCCATCAGCTCCTGACTTGCCTCGTCAGCCTGCTTCATCGCCTCGTTTACCGCAGCGACGATCATATCCTGCAGCATTTCCACATCGTCGGGATCTACCGCTTCTTCGGAAATATTGAGCTTTACAAGCTCCTTTTTGCCGTTTACGGTCGCTTCAACCGCACCGCCGCCGGATTTTGCCGTAAATTCCTTGATTTCCAGCTCCTTCTGGCCTTCCTCCATCTGACGCTGCATGCGCTGCGCCTGCTTCATCAGATTATTCATGTTGCCGGGCATGCCGCCCGGGAATCCGCCTCTCTTTGCCATATGTTCGTTGTCCTTTCTTTACTCTTCTTCTATGTCCATATGAATGATCTGCGAAAGATCCACATAAGAACGATCCATTTCCTGCCGGTTCTGGACGCTTCTGACTTCAAGCTCCACCTGCTTTCCGGCAAAATCCGCCAGCATATTTTCCAGCGCCTCGCGGTTTGCAGGCTCTTTCAGAAAATAGTCCGACGCCAGCCCGTCTTCCAAAACGAGCAAAAGGCGGTTTTCCCCGCCGAGGCTTAAGCGCGCGCCCTTCAGATAGGATTTCATCGGCTGGGGGGCATTGCCGCAAAAGCCTGCCCATCCGCCTACGATCTGCTTTACGTCGTCCGGGACCGCCTTCGGAAGCTCTGCCCTTTGCACAGGGGCTGCCGCCGGCTGTTCTGCTGCTGCCCCTGCCGGAACTGCGGCAACTGCGATCGCGCCGCTTTCGATCTTTTCAAGCGTCTGTTCCAGCCTGCGGATCCTGTCCAGAAGCGCGTCCTCCTTCACTTCCATCTCAGGCCTGCACAGCCGGATCAGCGCCGTCTCGATCAGGACGCGCTTTTGCCCCGCATAGCGGATGCGCCCCGAAAGCTCCGAAAAGCAGCGGATGTAGCGCATCACTGCATCCGCCTCGACCAATTCCGCCTCTTCCCCTAATCTTGCCAGATTTTCACTGGAAATGTCAATCACTTCTTCCGCCGCTGCGCCCGACGTCTTGACAAGGAGCAGGTTTCTCAGATACCAGATAAAATCCGTCACAAACTGCCCCATATCCCTGCCCTGCAGGACGATCTCCTCCAAAACGCCGATGCAGCCCGGCACGTCCCGCGCGATCACACAGCGCAAAAGCCGGCTGAATACCGCCGTATCCACCGCGCCCAGCACGTCCAGCACCTTGTCATAGGTCAGCTCCTGCCCAAAATGGAACGCAAGGCACTGATCCAGAAGGCTCCACGCGTCGCGCATCGCGCCGTCCGCCGCTTTCGCCAGATATTTTAACGCCTTTTCTTCGATCGGAAGCTCCTCGCCCGCAGCCGCCAGCGCCTCCCGCATCCTCTCTTCAATCTGCTCCACCGTCAGACGCTTGAAGTCATAGCGCTGGCAGCGGGAAAGGATCGTCACCGGAATTTTGTTCGCCTCCGTGGTCGCCAGAATAAAGATCACATAGGACGGCGGCTCTTCCAGCGTTTTTAAAAGCGCGTTGAACGCCCCCGTGGAGAGCATATGCACCTCGTCGATGATATACACCCGAAACCGCCCCTGCGTCGGGGAATAGGAAACCTCGTCGATGATCTCCCGGATGTTGTCCACGCCATTGTTGGACGCGGCGTCGATCTCCACCACGTTCATGCTCCTGCCCTCTGCGATGGCGCGGCAGGAATCGCATTCCCCGCAGGGGCTTCCGTCTTTTGGATGCTCGCAGTTGACGCTTTTTGCAAACAGCTTTGCGATGCTCGTCTTACCCGTGCCGCGCGTGCCGCAGAACAGGTAGGCATGACCGATCCGGTCTGCCTTGATCTGATTTCTCAGCGTTGTAACAATGGCGTCCTGCCCCTTAACCTCTTCAAAACAGGTCGGGCGGAACCGCCGGTACATTGCCGTATAGGACATGAAAAAACCTCTGCTTTCTTTTTCAGACTCAGTCTCCGAAGCTGATGCCGAGCATCTTTGCCTCTTTGACGATGGAAGCGTTTGGATCTACCATTTTCAGCTTGCCCGCAACCTCTTCCAGCGGGACTTTTACGATCTCGCGGTGCTTATAGCCCACCATAAAGCCGTATTCCCCGTTTAAGATCATCCTGCCCGCCTCCGAGCCCAAACGGCTCGCAAACACGCGGTCATACGGGCAGGGGCTTCCGCCTCTCTGGGTATGTCCGGGAACAGTCACGCGCACCTCCATGCCGCTTTTTGCCTCGATCTGCTCTGCGATCTCATAGGATACGGAAGGATATTTGTAGTTTTCCATTTTCTTTTTGTACTCTTTTTTGGAAAGCTTCGCGTCCTCCTTGGAGATCGCGCCCTCTGCTACCGCAAGGATCGTAAAGCGGCTGCCCCGCGCATGGCGCTCGTTGATCTTTTCCACCACTTTATCAATATCATAGGGGATCTCGGGGATCAGGATAATGTCCGCTCCGCCCGCGATGCCGGCATTCAGCGTCAGCCAGCCGACCTTGTGTCCCATTACCTCCACGATGAATACGCGTCCGTGGGATGCCGCGGTCGTATGGATGCAGTCGATCGCCTCCGTCGCAATATTGACCGCGCTCTGGAACCCGAAGGTCATATCCGTCCCCCACAGATCGTTGTCGATGGTCTTTGGAAGGGTCACGACATTCAGCCCCCCTTCCCGAAGAAGGTTCGCCGTCTTGTGCGTGCCGTTGCCGCCCAGAATCACAAGGCAGTCCAGCTGCAGCTTATGATACGTCTGCTTCATCGCCGCAACCTTATCCACGCCGTCTGCGCCGATGTCCCGGATCGTCTTGTAGGGAGTCCGGCTGCTGCCCAGGAATGTGCCGCCCTTTGTCAGAATGCCTGAAAAATCATTGTAGGTCAGCAGGCGGAATTTCCCGTAGATCAGCCCCTGATAGCCGTCCAGAAACCCATAGATCTCCACATCCTCCTGCCCGTTAAAAAGCGCCTTCGCCACGCCTCTCATCGCCGCATTCAATGCCTGACAGTCCCCGCCGCTGGTCAACATGCCAACTCTCTTCATCGCAAGTTCCTCCTTCTTACGCCGCTTCCCGGCTCATCATTCCCGATGCCCGCACGGACACCCCTGTTTTAGTAGAATTATATAATATTTTAAAAATATGCACAAGGGTCGGATTTTTATGTGACGGCGCGGTTAGGCTGCGAAAGCCTACTCCACGCGCGCGGTTTTTTCGCAGGTTACCCCAAACCGTACGCACTCCCGCCCGGTCAGCGCACTGCTTCTTGCGTCCGGCTGCTGCGTGCCAACAAACACCGCATATCCGCCTGCTTCCAGCATCCGCTTCCCTTCTTCGTCGCAGAGCGAAAAGGCGCGGTCATCCAGCGTGATCTTCACCCGCTTTTTTTCGCCCGGCCGGAGGAATACTTTTTTCAGCCCCTTTAGCTGGGCGTTCGGCGTGCCGGGACGCAGCGCCTTTACATATACCTGAACCGTCTCGCTACCCGCCATGTCCCCCGTATTTTTCAGGGACGCCGTCACGGCAACGCTGCCGCCCGCCGCGATCGTATCGGTGTTAAGGCAAACGTCCGTCAGCTCGAATGAAGTATAGGAAAGCCCGTAGCCAAACGGGTAGAGCGCCTCGTTTTCCATATAGCGGTAGGTTCTGCCTTTCATGGAATAATCCGTAAATTCCGGCAGCTCCTCCAACGTACGGTAAAAGGTCACGGGAAGCTTTCCCTCCGGGCTGTATGCGCCAAAGATCAGCTCCGCCACCGCACGTCCGCCCTGCGCGCCCGGATACCACGCCTCGATGACCGCCGGGAAATGTCCGTCCTCCCATGTGAGCGCCATCGCAGAGCCCGTCATGGAAACGAGGATCACCGGCTTTCCGCTCTCATAGGCAATGCGGAGCAGCTCGGGCTGTAAGCCGGGGAAATACAGGTCGTTTTTGTCGCCGACCGCAATATCCCCGCCCATGTCCTCTTCGCCCTCGATCCCGGCGTCCAGACCCATCACGGCTACAATCACATCCGCCGCGCGGCACACCGCCTCCGCTTCCGAAAGCCCTTCCCGCTGATCCCGGCAAAGCTCGCAGCCTTTTGCATAATACACGCGCACGTCGTCGCCCACATAATCCTCGATGCCTTCCAGCACCGTAATGTAGCGGGAAGCGGTTCCCTCATAATTTCCCACAAGCGCCTTTCTGGAATCCGCATTCGGGCCGATCACGCCGACCGAACGGATCTTATTTTTATCCAGCGGCAAAAAATGGTTTTCATTTTTCAAAAGCACGAGGCTCTTTCTGGCAGCCTCCAGATTCAGCCTGCGGTTTTCGGGCGTATCCACCTGATCGTAGCCGACCGCATCCTGATCCGCCTGCCGCTCCTCTCCCAGGATGCCCAGCTTCATCCGGCACTCCATCAGGTTGGTAACCGCCTCATCCAACCGCGCTTCATCCACATATCCGCCCCGCACCGCGTCGCGCAGATACGGGAAGGTGCAGCCGCAGTTGATGTCACAGCCGTTGTTCATCGCCAGAGCCGCCGATTCCAGCGGCGTTTTTGTCACCTTATGATGCTCGTGAAAATCTGCGATCGCCCAGCAGTCGCTGACCACATGTCCCTGAAAGCCCCATTCCTTCCGTAAAATATCCTGTAAAAGCGTCTTATTGCCGCAGCAGGGCTCGCCGTTTGTGCGGTTGTAAGCGCCCATGACCGCCTCGACCTTTCCCTCCTGCACGCACGCCTGAAACGCAGGCAGATAGGTTTCGTACATATCCTGTTTTGTCGCCACCGCATTAAACTCATGGCGCTGTTTTTCCGGCCCGGAATGTACCGCGAAGTGCTTCGCGCACGCCGCCGCTTTGAGACGGTCCGGATCGTCCCCCTGCACGCCCTTGATATAGCGCACGCCCATCCTCGAGGTCAGCCACGGATCCTCCCCGTACGTCTCCTGCCCGCGTCCCCAGCGGGGATCCCTGAAAATATTTACGTTCGGCGCCCAGAAGGTGAGCCCTTTGTTGATCTCATGATCCCCCGCTTTCTGGAACGCGTTGTATTTTGCGCGCCCTTCCTTTGCAACAGTCTCCCCGACCCGCTCTGCCAGCTCCTCGTCAAAGCTTGCCGCCAGCCCGATCGCCTGCGGGAATACGGTCGCCGTGCCCGCCCGCGCCACGCCGTGCAGCGCCTCGTTCCACCAGTTATAGGAGGGAATGCCGAGCCTTTCGATCGCAGGCGCGTTATAAAGCGTCTGGCTTACCTTTTCCTCCAACGTCATCTGCGCGACGAGCTCCGCCGCCTTTTTCCGGAATTTTCCCATGATAATACCTCTCCCGCTTAAAAAATATTGTTAAAAAATCTTCCTGAAAGCAAAGCGGCCCGGCGCCCGCAGCAAATTCCTTCACAGATCTGCTCGAGAACCGGACCGCTGCCCGTTATCGTCGTTTATAGGTTTTTCCGCCGTCCCGGATTACAACGCGTTACGCGAACGGGTTTTCCGTCGGATACATCATGCCCTTGGGCTGATTGAAGTTGATGTCCTCCACCGGGACGCCGATGTATTTGAATACCTCGTACAGCGCCTTGCCGTAGTGGCCGAAGGCAACCGCCCCGTGGTGGGGATAGTTTTTCTCGATCAGCACATGTCTGTAGAAGCGTCCCATTTCCGGGATCGCAAATACGCCGATGGAGCCGAAGGAACGGGTCGCAACCGGAAGCACCTCGCCCTGCGCGATATAAGCGCGCAGCATGTTGTCCGCTGTGGACTGCAGGCGGTAGAAGGTGATCTCGCCGGGCGCGATGTCGCCTTCCAGCGTGCCGTTTGTCACTTCCTCCGGAAGGGATCTTGCCATGATCATCTGGTTTTTCATGCTGCAGAACGCCAGCTTTCTGGAACAGGTGTTGCCGCAGTGGAAGCCCATGAACGTATCCTTGTGCGTGTAATCAAATTTGCCTTTGATGGACTCCTCATACATATCGTCCGGCACACTGTTGTTGATGTCCAGAAGCGTTACCACGTCGTCGCTGACAGCGGTTCCGATAAACTCGCTCAAGCAGCCGTAAATATCCACCTCGCAGGATACCGGAATACCCATGCCGGTCAGGCGGCTGTTCACATAGCAGGGAACGAAGCCGAACTGCGTCTGGAAGGCAGGCCAGCACTTGCCCGCGATCGCCACATACTCACGGTATCCTCTGTGCTCTTCAACCCAATCCAAAAGGGTGAGCTCATACTGTGCAAGCTTCTCCAAAATCTCCGGCTTTTTGTTGCCCTCGCCCAGCTCTTCCTCCATCTCTTTTACTTTTGCAGGGATCCGCTCATCGCCCGCATGCTTGTTGAACGCCTCAAACAGATCCAGCTCGGAGTTCTCCTCGATCTCAACGCCCAGATTGTAAAGCTGCTTGATCGGCGCGTTGCAGGCAAGGAAGTTTAACGGTCTGGGGCCGAAGCTGATGATCTTTAAGCTCTTTAAACCGACGATCGCCCTTGCCACCGGCACAAAATCGTGGATCATATCCGCGCACTCGGAGGCGGTTCCTACCGGATATTCCGGGATATACGCCCTGATATTGCGCAGCTTTAAGTTGTAGCTGGCGTTTAACATACCGCAGTACGCGTCGCCTCTGCCGCCCACCAGATCGTTCTGGGATTCCTCCGCAGCCGCGATGAACATGGAGGGGCCGTCAAAATGCTTTGCCAGCAGCGTCTCCGCGATCTCGGGGCCGAAGTTGCCAAGGTATACGCACAGCGCGTTGCAACCCGCTTTTTTAACGTCTTCCAGCGCCTGAACCATGTGGATCTCGCTCTCTACGATGCAGATGGGGCACTCGTAAATATCCGCCGCGTCATATTTTGCCTGATACGCTTCCACCAGCGCCTTTCTTCTGTTTACGGAAAGGGATTCCGGGAAGCAGTCGCGGCTTACCGCAACGATGCCGACTTTGATTTTGGGTAAATTGTTCATGATCATTTCCTCCGTTTATGATGCCTGTTTCATTATTTTTTCTGCCGCATGATTTTTTGCTGCATTGCTCTTTTTCCTACAGTTCGATGTTTTCCCCCACAAGGCCCATCGGGCTTTTCTCCGGGAGCCCGCCTTCGGGATGTCCCAGCAGCCATTTGTTCTTCGCCGTCAGATGGCTGTCCTCGCCGCCCTCATGCCGGAATGTAAGCTCCAGATTGGTGTCCTTTGGCAAAACGATTGCGCACCGAAAGCCGCCTTCCTGCGCATGGCAGGGCGCGTAATGCAGCGTCGTCGCATACAGCTCCACCGCAGTCCCCGCAGGCACGCGGAACGCTTTTACCAGAGCGGTGTCATAGGTAAAATCCGCCGTGATGTCCTGCTGTCTGCCCAGCAGCAAAATAAGCTCCGTGCCCGCCACGTCCACCTCTGAGCTTCTGTGGTATTCCAGCGCGTTTAATTTCCGGTTGTGGCCGTTGCAGTAGCCGATCTGGATCGGCAGCTCGCCGTAAGTCTTATCCGTCAGCTCCTCATAGACCGGCAGCTCCTCAAGCGTTTCCTCGGACGCCACATAAACCACGTCCTCCGGCACGGGAGTCTCTTCCAGCTTTTCTAACAGCTCCGAAAAATCCACGTCCGCGATCACCCTTCCATATTCCCGGAAAGCCTCGTCCGTTACCTCATAAATTTCCATCCTGCAATCCCTCCGTCTGCTCTGACCTTCTCTGTTTTCTATCCTGTTTTCTTTCCTGCCTGTGCCCTTTCCTGCCTGTGCCCGCCTATTTCAGCCTGCCAAAAAGCTCCCTGACCGCGGGATATATCTGTTTAAACTGCGCGTAACGCTCCTCGTATTTTGCCGCAAGGACAGGATCCGGCTCGATGGTATCCACCACCTTGACGAGCGTTTTTGCCGCCTCTTCCACAGAAGCGTATTCCCCGCACGCCACCGCCGCAAGCATCGCCGCGCCATAGCCGGGGCCTTCCTCCGTTTCGGGCACGTCCACCTTCACGTTCAGCACGTTTGCGATGATCTTTTTCCACAGGGGGCTCTTTGCGCCGCCTCCGCAGATCTTCGTACGTTCGATGGAAATTCCCAGCGACCTTGCGACCTCAAAGGAATCCCTCAGCGCAAACGCCACGCCTTCCAGCACCGCCTGCGTCATATCCGCCCGCGTCGTATCCATCGTCATGCCGATAAAGGTTCCTCTCGCATCGGGATCGTTGTGCGGGGATCGCTCGCCCATCAGATACGGCAGGAAATAAACGTGGTTTTCGCCCAGCTTTTCGATTGCCGCCTGCTCTGTGGCATAATCCTTCGTCCCAATGATCCCGTCCATCCACCATTTATTGCAGGACGCCGCGCTCAGCATGCAGCCCATCAAATGATAGTGCCCGTCCGCATGGGCAAAGGCGTGAAGGGCGTTGTTGGAATCCACGCCGAAGCGCTCCGACGAAATAAACACCGTCCCGCTCGTCCCGAGGGAAATATTGCACTGTCCTTCGCCGACCGTTCCCGTGCCGACCGCCGCCGCCGCGTTGTCGCCGGCGCCCGCAGCCACCTTCACGCCTGCCGAAAGCCCCAGCTGCTTTGCCACCGCAGGAAGAAGCGTGCCGACTGTTTCATAGCTTTCATATACGTCTGCCAGCTGTTCCTTTTCCACGCCGCAGATCCGGCACATTTCCTCCGACCAGCAGCGGTTTTTTACATCGAACAAAAGCATGCCCGACGCGTCGGATACGTCCGTGCAGTGCACGCCCGTCATGCGGTACGCCAGATAATCCTTCGGAAGCATGATCTTCCTGATCCGCGCAAAGTTCCCCGGCTCGTTGTCCCGGATCCACAAAAGCTTGGATGCGGTAAAGCCCGTAAAGGAAATGTTCGCCGTATATCTAGAAAGCGTCTCCTTTCCGATCACGTCATTCAGATAATCGTTTTCCTTCCATGTCCTGCCGTCGTTCCACAAAATTGCCGGGCGGATGACCTCATCGTTCTCATCCAGAATCACAAGCCCGTGCATCTGCCCGCCAAAGCTGATGCCCGCCACCTTTTCCCGGTCAAAGCCCTCCAAAAGCTCCCCGATGCCCGCCATCGCCTGTGCATACCAGTCCTCCGGCTTCTGCTCCGACCAGCCGGGATGCGGGAAATACAAAGGATATTCCCGGGATACCACGTTGGCGATGCGCCCGTTTCCTTCCATCAGCAAAAGCTTTACCGCCGATGTGCCAAGATCTACTCCAATATAATACATACATTCCTCCTGCCGCCCGGTCAGCCTTCCGAAACAGGACAGCGCTTCCTTTCTGTCCCTGCCGCCGCTTTCTGCCCTGCCCGCACGTTTGTGTGCCCGTGCACGCAAACGCCGCTGACCTTTTTTCAAAGGCGCTCTCTGCTCCTATCATAAGTTGGCGGTTTCCAAAAATCAAGCATTCTTTTCATTTTCATGATTTTTCACAAAAATCCCGCCTTCCTCCCGCCTCCTGCGGCATATGTTTTGTGCATTTTCCTCTTTTTTGTGCGCGGGCACGTCCGTGCTTCCGCCGGCATTGACTTTGCCCTCCCGGCATGATACAGTGGAAACAGATATGCGTTGATTTTGGCGGCAGAACCCCTGCGCAGACGGGGAAAGCCGCTATTTAAAAAAAATGGAGAGACTTACGCTCCGGAATGGAGAATTTTATGGCAACGATCAGAGAAATCGCAGAGCTTGCCGGCGTGTCCCGCGGCACGGTTGACCGCGTCTTAAATAACCGCGGTTCCGTCAACGCCGCCACTGCGGCGCTCGTGCGCGACATCGCGGCGCGTCTGGACTACAAACCCAACCCCGCCGGGATCGCCCTCGCCGCCCAGCGCAAAAACGTCAAGCTCGGCGTCCTGCTTTTTGATACCAAAAACCCGTTTTTTGAAGACGTCTGGAAGGGCGTTCTGGAAAAGGAAGAGGAGCTGGCGGGCTACAACTGCACCGTCCTCAAAAAAAGCGTCGGCTTTTCCGCGGCAGAACAGCTTGCCGCCATGAACGAGCTGGAACAGGAGGGCATCGACGGCCTTGTGATCAGCCCCTTCAACGACGCTTCCATCACGGAATGTATCGACCGGCTTTCCCAGAAAGGGATTCCCGTCATCACGGCAAATACCGACATCCACAACTCCCTCCGGCTCGCCTTTGTGGGAAGCGATTTTTACCGGTGCGGGCAGACCGCCGCAGGGCTGATGCGGCTGATCACAGACGGAGAGGTGCGCGCCGGCATCGTCACCGGCTCCTCCAAGGTGCTCTGCCATACGGACCGCATCAAGGGCTTCTGCGACAGGATCAGCGAACGCTATCCGCGCATCCGCGTCGTGGATACGATCGAGAACAGCGACGACGATTTTGAAAGCTACGATAAGACAAGGGAACTTCTGGAACGCCACCCGGAAATCAACGCCCTTTATTTTACGGCGGCAGGCATATACGGCGGCTGCCGCGCAGTGACCGCCTCCGGGCGCAAGGACATCCGCGTGATCGCCTATGACAAAATCCCTTCCACGCAGGAATTTATGGAACAAAACATCATCTCCGCCGTCATCTGCCAGCAGCCCAAAGTTCAGGGTGCGAAGCCCCTGCAGCTTCTTTTCGACTACCTCATGACGGGGCAGACGCCCGACCGGGAATTTTATTACACCGCCGTGGACGTCCGCATTCTTGAAAATCTGTAGCCTGTCTAAAAAAGTGTTCGCATAATCGTATTTTATTCTTCGGCAGGGAAGGAACTTTCCTGCTAAACAAAAAACCTCTCCGGCAGGGCGCGCCGTTTCAAACCGCGTCCTGCCGGGGAGGTTTTATTCTGTCTTTGCCATGATCTCCGTCCAGCTGTTGATCCCGATCACGGATTTTGCAAACTCCGTATAGGTTTCGGAGCCCGCCTGATCGATGTTCTGGAATACCTGATAAATATATTTCTGCTGCCCGCCCTGCGTCGTCAGCCCAAGCGCCAGCTCCTGCGCCACCTCTTCCGCCGCGTCGGTCTGGCGCGAAAGGATCAGCGCGTCGATATAGGGATTGCTCTCCGCCGCATAATACGCATAGGCAAAAGCCGCCGCCTGATTGACCTCCCCTTCCGTCGAGGAGTATCCCAGCTCGCTCAAAATCACCGGGCGCACCTCGCCGTCCGCCGTCAAAAGCGCCTCCTGCTGCAGAAAATCCGTTACCACCTCGATATTTTCCATCGTCACAATCGACGTGTCCTGCCCATCCGTGATCAGCTTCCGGATCTTGCTGGAGGAATCCCAGAAGGTCGTGTTCGTCAGCGGGTACGCATACGGATGATGCGCCAGCCCCCAGTCAATATTCCCTTCGGAAGAAACGATGTCGTTAAAGGATACCAGCAGATCCTTCGCATCGTAATTCTGGTTCGTGGAAATATTCCTGTCCCACTGCTGATCCATCGAAACAAATACGCGCGCGTTGGCATTCATGCTCTTGATGCTGTTGTAAAAAACACGCACCGCATTGGCGTATTCCCGCGCGTAAGTATCCAGATCCACATGCTGCATATAGTTCCAGTCCGTCCGCACGTTGACCTCGTTTCCCACGATCCAGTTCATCACCGTCCCGCACGTCGTATCGCGGTAGCGCTGCGCCAGAAAGGAGCCGACCGCCGCCAGAAGCTCCACGCCGTCCTCCTCCGCCGCATTAAAGCCGTAATAATATGCCGATCCGTCCCGCGAAAGCGGATGCGTGATCTGCGGATAAGCGCTGCTTTTGTTATTCAGAAGGATGGCGGAAATCGTGATCCCCTTTGCCGTCAGCCGGGAAAAGATCGAATCGTATTCCGCGATCCGCTGCCCGTTAAAGGCATAAGTCCTTCCATTATAAGTATAATAAATCGTCGGATAGAGCGCGTTTGTCGTCTCCCCAAGGATGTTTCCGATCGGAATGTTGTACGCCGCATGGTTTACGTGCAGATCATCCAGCTGATCCACCCGCATCGGATCCACCAAAATCCCCTTGATCGAATCCCGCTGCGGATACGCCTCCTGATACGCCGAAAGCGCCTCCGGGTTTGTGATATACTGCGGCTCGCACAGCGGGACATATTCCCCGTCCAGCTTTACCGCCACCACAAATTTGGAATACAGCCTGGAATCTACGCTGTTTTCATTGACGCCCGCCGACAGGACGATCTCCCCGTCCTTTTGCGCCGACGCGACCGCATCCCTTTCCTGATCCAGCTCGGTATCATACATATCCATTTCCATCAGGTAAAAATAATCGTCGTCGCTGGCAGGCTTTCCCTCTGCCGACGCTTTCAGCACAAAGCTCCCGCTTCCCGGCTCGATCTCACACGACTCCACCTTCACGAAATTACTGATATTGTCCTCCGTCAGCTCCACATACTGCTCCTGCGCCTCTGTTTCACTCTCCGTTTCCGGTACTTTTTCCGCTGCTTCTGTCAACGCAGTCTCTTCTTCACTGCCTGCGCTCTCCGTCTCCGTGCTTTCTGCCAGCGCAGCTTTTTGTGTGCGGGCACTCTCCATCGCCCAGAACAGCCCGCCGCCGACAGCACCTGCCGCTGCGAGCACCGCTGCGATATAGACCGCCGCAAGCTTCCTTACGTCTTTTTCTCTCTTCTGCCTTCCTCTTTCTGCCGTTTTTTTGGTTTTTTCGCTTTTCTTCAAAATACTCCCCTCAAAAAATAATCCATCCTGTCCTGCCGCCGTGCAGTATTTTACGTCCGCACGCTTATCTTCTATAATATCATCCCGAAAAAACAAAATGCAAGCGTCTTCATGGAATCTTAAAGAATTCATGTAACAGTTCAGCCCTATCGGTTTGTTCGGTCGAAACCATGCATGCACAGTTTCGACCGTGCATGCCGATATGGGCTGAACTGTTGCAACTTTATTTTTCGATAATGATTGACTGCTTCCGCAAAATTGCGTAAGATAGGGGCGACAGGGGCCGCCTGAAACGGGCGCATTTTATGCGCTGTGTGCCGGAGCGTGCCCGGGCAAAATTTATTTTCAACCAATCGGAGGGAAAAAAATGGGTACGACAGCAGAAGAAAAAGAAGAAATCGTACAGGAAGGCGTCCACAACTACAGCGCCGCCAAAGATTATGTCTGGCCGAAGGAGCCGGAGGTTTTAAAGCAGCTGGAATGGTTTCAGGATCAGAAGCTTGCGCTGATGATGCACTGGGGCCTGTACTGCCAGCTCGGCATCGTCGCTTCCTGGGCTTTGAGCGACAAGGATTCCGTATGGTCCCGCCACCAGATCAACTGGGCGGACGGCGAGACGTTCAAAAAACAGTATTACGATCTGAACAAATCCTTTAACCCGGTACGCTTCCAGCCTGAGGAATGGGCGCAGATGGCTGCGGACTGCGGCTTTAAATACCTGATCCTGACAACCAAGCACCACGACGGTTTCTGCCTGTGGGATACCAAATACAGCGATTATAAGGTAACCGCTCCCGACTGTCCTTATCATGTAAACGAAAACGCCGACCTTGTCAAGAGCATGTTCGACGCGTTCCGCGCAAAGGGCATCGGCATCGGCGCGTATTTTTCCAAGGCAGACTGGCACACGCCCTACTACCGCACGCCTGAGATCGAGGACTCCAAGCCGACCAACAACGGCCCCATGTACGATCCCAAGGAGGATCCCGAGCGCTGGGAAAACTTCATCCAGTACACCAAAAATCAGGTGCTCGAGCTTTGCCGCGATTACGGCAGGGTGGATATTCTCTGGTTCGACGCAGGCTGGGTACGCGAAACAAACGGTCAGGGCATCCGCTTAAACGAGATCGTTGACGAAGCCCGCAAGCTCCAGCCCTGGGTATTGTCCGTTGACCGCACCATCGGCGGCGCATACGAAAACTATGTTACCCCCGAAATGTGCGTGCCCGAGCAGCCTCTCGGCGTGCCGTGGGAAAGCTGCCTGACGCTCGGCGCAGACTTTACCTACGAATATGCAGACCGCTACAAATCTCCCCGCGAGCTTGTAAACACCTTTGTCGGCATCGTCGCAAAGGGCGGCAACATGGCGTTAAACGTAAGCCCCCAGCCCGACGGAAGAATCCCGATCGACGCGATGGAAAGCCTCTACGGCTTCGGCGCATGGCTCAAAACCTATGGCGAAGCCATTTACGGGACCCGCGCTGTCGCGCCTTACCAGTATGAAAATCTCCGCTTTACCCAGAAGGGCGACGCCGTTTACGCGTTCCGCTTATATCCGGTAGCGCAGGAGTCCGTTGAGGCGCAGATCTTCATCCCTTATGCAAAAAAGGCTTCCAAAGTAACGCTGCTCGACGACGGGACGGAGGTTTCCTTCACAGAAAGCAAAGGCGGCATTACCGTTACCGTTCCGGCAGGACGCAGAACCGGCTCCGCGCCGATCGCACTCGTATTCAAGATCCAGTAATTTATATTAAAAAAGGACGCTGCAGCTTTTTCGCCCAGCGTCCTTTTTGCATCCGGATTGATTC
>CECJ01003765.1_pt1 | contig 21175 bp, 9 predicted proteins | sample 557621 | NCBI WGS metagenome assembly CECJ01 (sample SAMEA3182052, study PRJEB8094) | gut metagenome | biome: human; feature: gut; material: Stool; isolation source: human stools | place: Canada | collected 2012-03-21
AAGCCGATCTCCGGGCGGTTGGAAATTATCGCTTGGCCTAGCCAACCTCATCCCCTACCCAAGGATACCTCCACGTTTCCATCATTTCTGAAGCGCCGTTCTCTCTCGAATGCGGGTGCAAAAGTAATGCTATAAAACATACGGTCCAAATTTATCGGGCATTATTTTTCAAGTTTTTTACGGCAACGGATATCGGGTACATTATAATATAGCACACGCAAAAATACCGACTACTCACGTAAACGATATAGCCGGTACCCTTGCCATCATAGCGGCAATACTGTGCCACTACGATGGCACGGCCCTGCCACACGGATGGCACAGCGTTGCCACTGTGATGGCACGACCGTGCCAAAGGCGATAAATAAACTGGCACTGCAAACAATTGATAAACAAATATATGCTAGCATGAAAATTTCCCCAGAGGAGACATCTAAAAGACAGGAGACTTTATCTTTTATCTAGATATCTAAAGACAGAATAAAAATCTGCCGTTTTTTTTCATATATTTGAGGTCTCATCTAAATATAAACAAATAATGAAGCACTTGAGTTCCTCTATTTTATTGGGGCTTGGCTTGTTTTCCTTCTTCTCCTGTAAAGAAGCGACAGCGCCCGCCCCTATCCTGCCCGTTCCCACGCCGGCACAAGTTGAATGGCATAAGATGGAAACATATGCCTTTGTCCATTTCGGATTAAATACGTTCAATGATCTGGAATGGGGTTACGGAAACACTCCCGCCTCCACATTCAATCCAACGGATCTGGATTGCGATCAATGGGCGCAAACAATCAAAGCCGCCGGATTGAAAGGCGTAATCTTAACCACCAAGCATCACGACGGTTTCTGTCTATGGCCTACCGCCACAACCGAATATAGCGTAAAGAATTCTCCTTGGAAAGATGGCAAAGGGGATATGGTAAAAGAACTATCCGACGCTTGTAAGAAACACGGGCTGAAATTCGGTGTCTATCTCTCCCCTTGGGACAGAAACAGTGAGAACTACGGACAACCGAGATATGTAGAGAAATTCCATGCCCAATTACATGAATTAGTCTCCAACTATGGCCCGTTGTTCGAATACTGGTTTGATGGGGCAAACGGTGGCAATGGCTGGTATGGCGGCACAAATGAAACCCGTGCTATAGACGCCAAGACCTATTATCAATATGAGCGGGCACGCGACACGATCAAGGCGCACCACCCGGACATCATGGTTTTCGGAGGGACAGTACCCGATATCCGCTGGATCGGTAACGAGGAAGGTTGGGCCGGTGATACCCAATGGAGCATCTTCGCCCCGGAACCCTCCATGCCTACTTTCCAACAGAGTGTATGGGGAGATGAGAACGGACCGATGTGGCTAGGTGGAGAATGCGATGTATCTATCCGTCCGGGATGGTTCTATCACTCCCGGGAAGATCACCAAGTCAAGTCGCTGGCAAAATTAGTCGATCTTTATTACCGAAGCGTCGGGCATAACGCCAATTTCCTATTGAACTTCCCCGTAGCGTTGAACGGAAAAATAAGTCCGGTAGACTCCGCCCGTGCCGTACAATGGTATCAAACCATCCAAAATGACTTTAAGGAGAATCTTTTGAAAGGATGTTACGTACAAGCGAGCAATAAAAGAGGACGTAATTTTAGTCCCAATAAGGCAGTAGATGGGGATTGGGATACCTATTGGGCTACGGACGATGGCGTAACCAGTGGTTCATTGACTTTCACGTTAACCCATCCTACCGATGTAAACCGCTTGGTCATACAAGAATATATCCCATTAGGACAACGAGTACGCTCGTTCAATATCGAACTCGAGCAAGAGGGTAAATGGATTCCGGCACAGACCGTGGATTCTACGACAACTGTCGGCTATAAACGAATTGTCCGTTTCCAGACCGAGAAAGCGGAGAAGATACGCATCAACTTCACGGATGCCCGCGGACCGCTTTGTATCAATAACGTGGAGGCATACCTTGCCCCCGCCTTGGTGACCGAGCCAACGATTGCCCGTAATATCAATGACGAGGTAACCATACAGGCCGGGGATAAAGGCTCCGAGGTTCATTATACCACCGACGGCTCAGATCCGACCAAGGACTCACCGCTTTATCAGGCGCCATTCGCTTTCGCTCAAAAAGGAACTGTCAAGGCGATTGCCTATGATCCGACTTTCGATACAGTCAGTCCGGTTTCCGCGCAAACGTTCGATATTCCAGCTTGTGATTACACGATCGTATCACCGAAAGATGAGAAAACCAGCCTGATCCTAGACGGAAACGGCTACACGACCTACTATTTGCCACAAGGGAAACAAGAGTTAGTCGTACAATTAGCGAAAGAAATGCCTATATCCGGATTCCGCTACACCCCGAACCAAGGACGTGACGCAAGCGGTCATATCTCCAACTATCAATTATATATTAATGGAAAGAAGGTGGCCGAAGGCGAATTCTCCAATATCAAGGCTAACCCGATCGAGCAAGTCGTACATTTCCCAATAACGAAAGGTAACCAAATCCGTTTGGTCGCAACCCGTATCGTAGATAATAAAAAGCAAGCGGGTATCGGTGAATTCTCGGTAATTACGGAAAAATAAAGAATATCTAATAAAAGCAGAAGGGACCGCCTCGAAAACCTAATTTCCCGAGGCGGTCCCTTTTTATTTATTCATCGATCCTTTATTTATCCTTGAAGGTATCGGTTCATTTGTTTATACACGGCACGTATATCCAACGGCTTAGATATATGAGCATTCATACCGGCTTCCCTACTTTTCTGCACATCCTCAGCGAAGGCGTTGGCTGTCATAGCGAAGATAGGAACCTTTTGAGCATCAGAACGCCCTAATGCCCGGATACATCGGGTAGCCTCATAGCCATCCATATGAGGCATCTGCACATCCATCAATATCAAATCATAATATCCTTCGGCAGATTCCTTAAACATCTCTACGGCCTGTACCCCGTCCTCAGCGCTCTCCACCGACGCACCGGTAACTCCGATCAATTCCTCCGCTATCTCCCGGTTAAGCTCATTGTCCTCAACCAATAAGATCCGTTTACCTTTGAAGTCATAATCAACAGCATAACAATCCTTCGCAAGGTCATTCCTCCCATTAATATCGGAAAAACGAGTGGGTTTACCCGATTCCTTTATTTTGCCGAAAGGCAGATCAACGGTGAATGTACTGCCACTCCCCTGCACGCTCGTCACATGTATGCCACCACCCATCAACCCTGTGAAACGCTTAACGATAGAAAGCCCAAATCCTGTACCTCCATATTTATAAGTAACATCCACATTTTCCTGTTCGAACGATTCGAAGATTTTATCATAGTTCTCCTCGGCTATACCACATCCCGTATCGATTACCTCGAAACGAAGGTAAACATTCTCTTGATCCTCACCTGTTTTAGATACCCGAAGTTTAATCATTCCCTTGGCCGGCGTAAATTTCAGCGCATTCGATAACAGGTTGGAGAGAACTTGATTCAAGCGCAAGGAGTCTCCTATAATCTGTACTTCCAGATCACTAGCCAATATCGTCTCATAGCTGATCCCTTTACTCTTGGCCTGCTCGCCATACAGATTTTCAAAGTCCTGCAAGAATGCCCGGAAATTAAAGCTCTCATGTCGAAGTTCCACTTTTCCGCTTTCTATCTTCGACATATCCAGCACGTCGTTAATGAGAGCGAGAAGATGCTTGGAAGACATGATTACTTTCTCAAGACAATCCTTTATCTTATCGGTATTATCTATGTTTTGCATAGCGATAGTACTCATACCTACAATTCCGTTCATCGGCGTACGGATCTCATGACTCATCCGGGAAAGAAACTCGCTCTTCGCCAAGTTAGCCGCCTCAGCCCGTTTCAGGTTGCCCTGTATCACGGTCGCTTTCATCCGGGCCCCTATAGCCAGCAGTAATGCCGTAAATAGCACCGACAGGACAAACATCACGATAAACATAAATTGTAAGGGATTCGCATATATAAAGTCCGTAAGAGAGAATTCATTCACGCCGATAGATTCCAGATTCCGATTGCGTATAACAGTCCTCTCGGACTCAGAAAGATTATTGATCGCCTTGTTGAGTACGGTTAATAAATCCGGGTCAACCGGGGTAGGTAACGCAAAACTTATCGCACTCTGATCATTGACCAATGTCACAGGAGCAAGATTGGTGAAATGATAACGCGAAATATCCTGTTCCATTTTAGAGGACAATCCATAGATAAAATCAGCCTCTCCGCTATTGACAGCGGCTAATGCCTCCTTAATGCCCGGATAGGACCGAATCTTCTCCGCAGATATGCCACTTGGAAATCGCTGACTTTCCACCAAAGCACCAACCAAACCCGGAGCGGGATAACTACAGGCTTTATTGCGTACTATGATATTGTTCGCACTCACATAAGAGGCTGAAAGCGCAAGCCCTAGCTGGGCCGCATCGTTCTCATCTCCCAAGAAAAAACCTAAGATATCGGCATCCCCTTGCTGTATCAAACGGATCGCATCAGCATAATTTTTCGCATATACATACGAGAATCGTAGCCCTGTGAAACTTTTAATCTCATCCAGTACATCCGCCATGATACCCGTATGGTTCTTCAGCGGCGTTTCTTTACAATACAAAGGATACCAATTCTCAGGTACGGCTACCGTGATCGTTTTCCTCTCATTGACATACTCCAGATCCCGGTCGCTCAGTTGGATGTTTACGAGCCGGTCTGGGAAATTAACGGCATAACGTTCCGCCGCAAAATTAGGATTGGCATCCAATATCCGTTCCAAAGCCATATTCAAACCATCCAAGACTTCTTTATTACCCGGATTGGTCACGATATAATAAGGCTGAGAGTCATATGCCACGACTACACGGACAGAATCGCTAATATGGGCAACATTATTTAGTAACAAATCGATCTCACCTTTAGCCAGATAGGGATATAACCCGATTTTCCCCACCATATCTTCCTGTTTGTAATATCGGATATTACAATACAATCCGTTGATAGCCATAAACTCTTTGAGACGGCGAATGTTCTCCCTTGCATTCTCATACACACCGATGGTTTTACCATTCATACTCTCCAAATCATAACTATGGATAGAGCGATCATCAGATCGGGCAAGTAATAATGAACGGCTATATCCCATATTATAGTTCGGATAAGCATAATATTTCTCTAAAGCGGGTATATAATAGTTTCCACCCATCAACTCGTACTTACCCTCAACAAATTCATTCAACATAGCCGGTCCCTTCGTATCTATGTACTCGTATTCCCAACCGGTATATTTGGCGATCTCATTGAGATAGTCTACGAGCATACCATGATGAGTACCATCTTCGGCCGTCCAACTCATGCCATCTACCTGCGGAAAGGCAACCCTAAGTACACGTTTTTCACTTGTCTGCGCTAACACAGACAAATTAAACGCTAGCATTATAAATACTAACAAACCTATAGCTATACCATGACTCACATATCTCTGAAGTAAGTTCATTATAATGTATATCTTTTATTACCGGCTTTTCCGATGATAACAACCCCTATAACCCTCCGCAAAACAACTGTTTATTTTGGATGTACGCAAATATACTACTTTTTATATCACAGCGGATTATAAAATAATTGATTTTTAAGAGAAGATACTATAAAAACAGAAGGGACCGCCTCGAAGGTAAAACACCTCGAGGCAGTCCCTTTCCTAAATCCCAACAAACTTTTATCCCATCGAACTATTGATTACCTGTGTGGTTTTCTCAAAACTCTTCCTTAAGACCTCCTTTACATCCATGGTTTCCCAATATCCCTTATTAAAAAGCTCTACGGATAACCCACCCCGGAAACCGGAGTCGTATAGCAAAGGAAGTACTTTATTAAACGGGCAAATACCATCTCCCGGAAACACCCGATCCGAATCTCTCAACTCCGTACGAGGAGGCAACTCCGGATAATCGTTGATATGAAAAACCGGAAGGATCTTCCCATTTATCAAGCGTAAACTATCAAAACTATTTCCTCCTCTGTACAAATGGTAGAAATCCAATAAGACGGAAGCCCGCGAATGCCCGGAGGCGATCGCTATCGCCATGGTATCCGATAATTGATTCAGAACCCCGGCCCCCCATAGTTCCAATATCGGAGTGACACCCATCTCATCCCCTAAATCCAGTATCGCCCGATAGCGTTCGGAATACTCCGGCAACCGTGTACGATCCAATTGAGTAACTCCTTGAGCAGGAGCGGCGATAAATTTACCGCCCAATCCCGCTACCATCTCCATATCATGCCGCATTTGGTTTAGCCCTTCCTTCCGTTTCGAAGGATCATCGGCAAACCACGAGGCAAAACCGATCATATTCTCCAATAAAAGTCCGGAGCCTTCCAGCTGACGCCTGAGTGTCTCATAAGTTCCCCCTTGCTTTACGAACGCATCCACATCACGGGTCCATAACTCAATTCCCTCAAAACCAGCCTCGGCACATAAATCAATCTGTTTTTGAACAGGAAGTTTATAACCCGCTATCGTAGAGACATTGAGACAGACACGGAAAGGACGTTTCGAAGAGGATGCTTCGGGTGATGGCTCCTCTTTTTTCTTCGGAGCGCAAGAAGCCAAGCCTGCGAACGTACTGCCCAAAACCGCCAAACCGGTAGTCCGAAGCATATTACGTCTTGAAATCTTTTTCTCAAGCATAACACTCTCGTTTTAAATTAAACCTCCAAAGATTTACGGGCCTCCCGGTCCGGATCATTCCGAGCCTCACACGTATTATTCAAGATCATCACCTCTCCATTTTCTTCCGTGTATTTCGGCCAAGCGGGTAACTCTCCTCCGTTCGGATCTCCTGTCCGCATGAAATTCAACAAAGCGCCAGACATCTTATCTGACAACGCACGAGGTACCTTACCTCCACCCGTATGGGTAAACATCCGATCCGTATTTTTAAACCAGAAACAGATATCCGAGCAATGGAACGCACGCATACGGTTATTAAACAAGGGCGGACACCAGCCAAACCAAGCTACATACACAGGCTGGCCTTGCTTTAATTTTGCGTTAGCCGCCTCAACCACTCGTTGACGGGAAGACAAAATCATCGCCCAAAGCTCCATCGGAGTCTTATCCGGGAAATTCTTGGCGAAAGCCTTCACGATCGATTCCGCTTTATCACCATATTGACTTCTCAGTTTCTCGATCACACCGTCTTGAGTGATTTTTTCCAAGGCCGCATCCACCCTGTTCGGGTTCCATTCATGGAAAGTCGTACAGAATATCATCGGGACGACAGGAGACTCCAAATGGCTCTCACCGGAGTAGAATACACCGGCCGGAATATTCCGGTCATCAGCAACAGGGCCAAAAGTCCGTCTCATGCTAATCCCTTGATCTTCCCAGCACTTTTTACAAGCCCTATCCGCTATATCCAAATATTCCCGCCAAGGTATTCTTTGCAATTTATCCAGTTGGGAAGCGGTCAGCCCCGCTTCTCTCAAAATATATTCTCCCACCTTCCGGGTCATCACCTGATCGGAAGCTCCTACCGTAGATCCACTTAAAGCCACGGCTCTATGGATCAAACCTTTTGCCGCCGGCATAGCGGCTACTGTACAGACCTTAGAACCTCCTCCGGATTGTCCCATAACCGTTACGTTCCCGGGATCTCCACCGAAATTGGCGATATTATCATGAACCCATCGCAAGGCGGCAATAATATCTAACATCCCCACGTTTCCGGAATCCTTATACGCTTCTCCACCAACACCAGATAAGTCAGAGAAGCCAATCGGCCCCAACCGATGATTAATGGAACAGAATACGATATCTCCTTCCCGGCTTATATTCTCTCCATGATATCCATCCTGCTCGATCCCACTACCATTTGTAAAACCGCCGCCATGCAGCCACACCAATACGGGACGTTTCTTACCATCCGCAATGCCCGGTGTCCATACATTTAAATATAAGCAATCCTCACTCACATCCCAGTAGTTCCAATGATCGGCAAAAGTTCCGTAATTATTGGGCCACCGGTTCTCCATACGTTGCGGCGCCGTATTCCCATAAAAAACCGCAGGTCTCACATCTGTCCACGGCTCTGGTTTTTGGGGAGGCATAAAGCGATTTTTTCCCGACGTATCAGCCCCATAAGGAACTCCCAAGAACGTATATACATGATTCAGCAGATATCCCTGCACCTTCCCATACTCTGTCTGGGCGATGGCGATATCGTCACCGATAAATAAAAACTGTCCATCCTCTCCTTCCTTGACGTTTTGTTTAAGGGAGGAATCCCCGGACGGGGCACATGAGGAAGCCGTTACCAAGCTTCCCATGCTTAAAGAGGCTGTGCCCAGTCCTAGGTTTTTCACGAATTGTCGTCTATCCATATGCATAAAAACACAACTATTAATATCCCGGATTCTGTTTCCAAGATTGGTTTTTCGTAATCTGATCGTATGGTATCGGGAATAAATCACGCGAATTATTATTCAAGGCTTCCTTAAATGTCCAGCTACCTTTAGCGAACTTATCCCAACGAACCAAGTCTTGACGACGCCAACCTTCCCAAGCAAATTCACGGCCACGTTCATTGATCAACTCATCCAACGTTAATGTTTCCGGAGTATACACAGGCTGATTTGCCCTTTCACGTATTAACTGGAATGCAGGTTCCGCACACAAAGCTGATAAAGTAGCGGCATTACCACCTCTCAAAATAGCTTCAGCCTTCATATAATAGATATCAGCTAAACGATATAAAACAAAATCATTGTTCATATTACCAGTCATACCCAACTCATATTCATACTTCTGAATACGAGCGCCTTCCCAACGATAAGCGGCATTAATAGAAGATACCTCAATAGTCAATTCCAATTGTTTTCCCGGATTATCACCATCCTCAACAGGCTCGCCCGTGACCTTATCATAAATCAAACCGTAAATAAAAGTCGCCTTTTTCCGGGTATCGTCATCTTTATATAAAGCAAGGAAGTCCGGAGTAGCGCAACCTCCATTCCAACCGCCCACATTTATACCCCACATCTGGCGAGACTTGGGATGTCCGGAGAATTTATGGAAATGAAACTCGTAGTCTCCATTTGAATTGATACCATTTTGCATCGGTACCACGAAAATATTTTCTTTACAAGACTCATTCGCCACTTTAAATGGAGCGGAGAAATCAGATACGACCTCATAATATCCGGAGTTAATCACTTTATCGCAATACTCTATCACTTTATTCATATCGTCCTTATCATAAGAAGAGGCCCCTTTGAACACCTTAGCGTTCAAATATAGTTTTGCCAACATCGTATAAGCCATCGATTTCGTACATCTTCCATAATTCTCGGCAGACGGAGCGTCATCCAAATATTCCATATTATCTAAGATACAATCTACGACTTTCTGATAAAGCTCAGGACGGCTAGTCTGAGGAGAAGCCGTGATTTCACTCTCATACGTGTCGATATAAGGAACGTTCCCGAATAAATCCAGTAAGATAGAATAATAGAAACATCTCAAGATAACAGTCTCCGCACGATATTTATTATAGATATCGACATCCATCTCCTCTTTATATGTATCCAAGTCGTAAACCACACGGTTACATGTCGTTATTCCAGAAAATACGGAAATCCACACATTATTCAATGCATCCAGATTGTATTGCCATTGATGACGATGGAAATCCTGCCATACCCCTCCGTCATACCAGTCATTACCCGGCGCACGAGTCGGAACAACACATTCATCCGAGGAAACAGTCTGCAACCCCCATACTCCCCAGTGATTCTGATAAGCCTGCAATTCCGCATAGGCAGCACCTACCGCTTGCGGAATCAAAGAAGGATCCGCATAAAAGTCATTTGAGACCATTTGTCCCGTCGTATCTTCATCCATATCCGTACAAGAAGGAGCGATAACCAAGAAACAAATCATTGACACTATATATATTAAACTATATTTTTTCATAACCTTCGATATTTAGAGTATCCATTAAAACGTAACATTCAAACCAAGAATAAAAGAACGACTAGCCGGATAATAACGAGTCCTCTCAATACCCATATTATCTAATCCTACCATATCAACCTCCGGGTCGATACCCTTATAGCCTGTGATCGTAAACAAGTTCTGACCAGTCAAGTACAAACGTAAGTTTTGCATGAAACCTAATTTCTTCACCGGCACATTATAACCCAATGTGATATTGTCCAACTTCACAAAAGAACCATCCTCCAAATAATAACTAGAGGCTTGAGCCGCATCTTGCAAAGGGATATCCATTACCGAAGCCAACATATTCTTCTCCTTTCCAGCCACATTCCGATTCTCCAATGCCATACGGCTTACATTATATACATCATTGCCTACGACAGCACGGAATGTAAACGATAAATCGAAGTCACGATATTTAAACTCGTTAGTCCATCCTGCAATAAAATCAGGTTGCGCATTACCTACGATCTCACGATCCTCATTATATGTAAAGTCACCACTACCATCGACATCCTTGAATTTCCATTTACCATCTTCCGTAAATCCCTCGAATACCGGCAAATAAAAATCACCGACCTTGCCACCCGGGACCAAACGAATCAATGGAGTCGAGTTCATACCTCCTAAATCACCATCCGACAAATAACCGGTCTCAATCCAGTCAGTCTGGAAAGTCTCATTACTTAATTTGTCCAATTTATTCGTGTTAAATGAGAAGTTAATAGAACTAGTCCATGAGAAGTTCTTATTCTGCACCGGGGTTCCGGAAACAGAGAATTCCAGACCTTTACTTGTAGCGTCGCCAACATTCGCCAACATAGAAGAATATTGATAAGGAGGAGTCGGAACCTTATATTTATACAACAAATCTGAAACCTTACGGGTATACAAATCAACGGTCACGTTCAAGCGGTTATTCAACGCTGCAAAATCAACACCTAGATTCCATTCGCCTTTCCGCTCCCATTTCAAATCCGGATTCTGGTTCTGTGTCGGCCCATAAGCATTGATCCATTGTTTAGAAGTATGATCATAAAAACGGCCTACCACTCCCATCATTGACAAAGACAAATAATTATCTGAAGGCATATTTCCTGTCACGCCATATCCCAAGCGCAATTTCAAATCGTTAATCCAGCTAGCGCTTTCCATAAAAGCCTCATTACCGATAGACCAACCGACACTTACCGCAGGGAAAGTTCCCCATTTATAATCCGCACCTAAACGAGTAGAACCCTCACGTCGTACAGACGCTGATAACAAGTAACGATTTCCCCAGTTATAATTTACACGGCCGAAGAACGAAACCAAATTATCTTGGGAAACCGAACCATCCATCATGCTTTGGCTAGGATTATTAATCAAGTTACTACCCGCACCCAAATTATAGTAAGAATATACATCCGAATCAAAATTCGAGTTATTCATACCAAATGATTCCCAATAGTTATGCTCATAGGTATACCCACCTAATACCACCAAATGGTGTTCTCCAAAAGATTTTACATAGTCGATCGTCGTCTCCAGTGTTTTATTAAAACGAGTATTAAAACTCCGAGACGCTGACCCGAAACTAGAAGTGTTAAATACCTCTCGTGAGGTATAAGTACCCTTATTTATATCAGAGTATTTCAATGAGCCAAAAGCTTGCGCACGAAGTCCTTCCAAAATGTTCCAAGTTACACGAGCAGACCCTTGGAAAAGTCCGCCTTTTGTACGACGGTCACGCTGCATAATATAAGCCACCGGATTTGAATATCCTTGAATATCCAGCGCATAATACCCGCCGGCATCTATCGTTCCCGTCTCGTCGTATACGGGTGCCGTAGGATTATAATAATACGCATGCTTAAAAGCGGAATAATCATCATAGCTGGAATTCTCACCTTCCCGGTCAAAACGACGATAAGTAGCGTCGTATGCTATTTGAATCTTTTTATCGAATAAATTCTGATTAGCGGAAAAACGAGCGATCATCTCATTGAACCCTGACTTAAGAGCGATACCTTGATTATTTCGATAAGATACAGAAGCCCGGTAATTAAAATCGGTCGTACCTCCTGTCAATGCCAAGTTATGCGAATGGGAGAACGGAGTTCGGGTAATCTCATCCATCCAATTCGTATCATATCCCCGGTCGTTTCCCCCATTTGCCAAAAACTGGTCACGATCCATGACTTCCAATTGATTGGCTATGGAAGAGATAGACATATATCCATTGTAGGTAACGCTCATCTTCCCGGCAGAACCTCGTTTTGTCGTAACCAAGATAACGCCATTCGTTCCACGGGTTCCATATATCGCCGCCGCTGAACCATCCTTCAATACATCGATACTTTCAATATCATCTTGTGGAATAGCGGATAAATCCCCTTGAGGAATACCATCAATGACGATCAACGGAGAAGTATTACCGGTTAAGGATGAAGTTCCACGTAATTGGAACTTATACTCTCCATTCGGGTCGCCGGCATTTGGTTTGGATATATTCAAACCTGCCACTTTACCTTGCAACATACCCATTGGGTCAGACTGTACGCCCTTAATCAAGTCTCCCTCCTTCAAGCCTGCAACAGAGCCGGTCAATTCTTTCTTTTTCTGAGAGCCATATCCCACGGCTACCACTTCTTGAAGTCCGATACTTTCTTCCTCCAAGCTCACATTTATCGTGTTCTTGCCATTTACCGGAATCTCCGCGGTCTTATATCCAATATAAGAAACGATCAATACGGCATTTGATGATACATTCGAGATCTGATACATACCGCTTATATCAGAAATCGTACCGTTAGTCGTTCCTTTCACCGCTACATTGGCGCCAATGATCGGTTCGCCTGTCATAGATTCCTTTACAACTCCTTTTACTGTAATCGTTTGCGCCATCATGGGAAAGAATAACGCCAAACTAACGATCAAAAACAGGGCCTTTCGAAGCCATACTTCCTTTTTTTGATTTTCCATAACTCATTCATTTAAAGTTGACATTGTTTTTACAAAAAACGACCGGAGATCTCAATGTGCTGTAATTCAATTCGTATGGTAATGGTTATATATAATAGAGTATTAAAATCCACCGGTCGTTGTTTTTAAGCATTCAATCGCATTAAACTTTCGGGAATTGCCACGGGCTTCTATAGCTCCGCTTCAAATACGCGTCCGCTTTCGGATTATTCACAAACTTACGAGCTTGCGGATCATACACAACACGAGTTCCCGTCAAATATGAGATATTAGCCATATGGGCTAGGATCGTCGCGAAAGCCCCTTTCTCGATCGGGCTGTTCGTCTCAATAGATTTATTTAATATACACTTACACCAATTCGTCGCATGGGCCTCAATACCACCATCCTCGAACTTCCCGACAAGCTGGGCACGGTCGGTTAGTAACTCACCCTCCCGATTCTTCTCTGGAATCAATTCATAACCTTCACGATTACATACTAAGGTAGCTTTACTTCCGACCCAAGCTACCCCTTGATCCCGATTATAGAGATGAGCGACTTGTTGGGCCCATTCTATATGGAAATTCTTATACTGAAAGATCGTTGTCTGGCAACTGGGAGTCTCATTAAAAGAGGTAGGATCTTTATAAGCCGTAGAGAATACCGCCTCCGGATATTCACGGTCACACAATCCTAACGCTTTCAATCCATCGAACGCAGAGTCTATCCAATGCACTCCCCAGTCGGTTTGCTGACCGCCTCCATAATCCCAAAAGCCACGCCATCCACGAAAACGGTAATTATTAAATGGACGCTCGGGAGCCGGGCCCAACCACATATTGTAATCTAATGTAGAAGGAACCGGAGAATCCGCTACGGCCGGACGTGGGTCCGTCGATTGGCAAAGCCATAGCTGAACTTTATAAACATCCCCCAACACACCGGATTTCAATATCTCATTAGCCGCCAAGAAATATCGTTGACTAGTCTGCCATAAGCCAGTTGTTACCACCCCTTTATATTTCTTTTGGAAATCCATCATCGAATGGCACTCCGGAATCGAATTACCAACCGGCTTTTCCACATAAATCGCCTTGCCCGCTTTTAAAGCCTCAGCGAAGATGTAAGGATGCCAATGATCCGGTGTTGCGATAATGACCCCGTCGATATCCTTATTTGCCAAGACTTCCCGGAAGTCACTATATGCCTTGATCGAAGTCGTTTGGTTCGGAAAGTCTTTTTTGAAACGTGCGATCTGCTCATCAAGTCTCACTTTGTTCACGTCGCACATGCCCACACAATGTACCCACGGATTATCAGTCAAAGCCCCTTGCAAATCACGGCATCCCATACCGACACCTATTACAGCGATATTCACCCGCCCATTTATAGTCTCTTCCTTATGAGAGACGGTAGGAGCTGCCGATGCCAAAAGAGGTGAGATACCTAAGCCAGCGGCCAACATCGTCGAGTTCTTTAAAAAATTCCTACGTGTAGTCATAAATCATTATTTTAAGGTTATACAATTTATAAATTACGAATCCATATATTACGGAAAGCCACTTCCACTCCATGATCCTGTAAGCTTAATGGCAGACGGCCATGCGCTACATATTTAGGTAAACCGGTATATGGGGTCGTTCCTTTCAGTACATAATTATTCTGTACTACGATACCGTTCAATACCACGGTAATCATAGCGGGAGATTCCAATTCATCGTTTGTCCCGAAACGGGGAGCTTTCCAATAAATATCATAAACCTGCCACTCATTTGTCTTCGTGAAAGCATTTACCAACGGTGCGCTTTGCTTATAAATACTGCCGACCCAGCCATTCACATACGTAGGATTATCCTCACAATCCAAAACCTGCACCTCATAACGGCTTTGTAACATAATGCCACTATTACCTTTCATCTGTAATGTATTATCCTTTCCCGGTGTAGGGGTCTTGAACTCGATATGTAACTGGCAATCTCCAAAATAATCTTTTGTCCGGATCGATCCGGTCCCGGAAGCCACAATCATCGCCCCATCCTTTACGGTCCATTTAGCGGGACCTCCATCTTTTCCCGCAGATTCCCACATAGAAAGATCTTTTCCATCAAACAGGATGATCGCATCGGAAGGAGCACCAGTTCCTACACCCGGCTTTACCTTAGGAGGAACCGGATAATACCATTCAGTACTCTCAGGTTTCCATCTTTCCGGTGGTCTTTGTTGTTGATTACTTTGTTGGGCGCTCATAAAAAACGCTCCACATAAAAGACTGATAAGAACAATCATTTTTTTCATGCTACATAGTATTAAATTAATGTTTCTATTTTCGCTCTATGAACAAGCTGCCGCAAATGTATCACGCATACGAAAATTCCTCTTTTTCTATTTTATCAAAATCGTTTCCGATTGTCGCATAATACAAGTTCCAGCCTGTTTCCCCCGGTCATTGAGAAAATCGTATCAAGAATGAGACAATTTTACATGGCGAAGCAAGCCATACCCTTCCGTCATATTCCGTCTTCTCTCCCGGATTTCCTCCAAGGTTTGTAGATTCCCGATAGAAGGCATCTCATTTCGTCTAGCGTTATCCAAAAATTTCCACGCATACTCGGAAGCGATAGCGGAATCACGCATCAGTGGTAGGCGGGAATTAAAAACACCGGTCCGTACGGAATCCGCAAACAAATCACATAGCGTACTTATATTTTTCCCTCCATAGGGCTTCTCGATCCGGTGTGTTTCATTAACACCTCTCAACTCCACGACCGCAGTCTTAAAATCATGACTCATCCGGGCGATTCCTTTCGTTCCTATTACATCTATGTAAGAGTTATGCGTTTGGTCTTTCGATAATTGTCCATACACATGCCCTTGTGTTATATCAAATACCACCCCGTTCTCAAATGTCCCGTGACATTGCAACCACCAAGGTTCGGGATAATCCCACATCCGGATCGCCTGCGCATGCCATGTCTTATACTCGCATCCGGCATACCACCGGGAAATGTCCACATAATGCATTCCGCAATCATGAAAAGACGGACCTTCATATTCATGACCTTCACCCGGAGCCAACCCCGGAGTCATATGGCAAATGCGAATGATCGCCAAATCTCCGATCTCTCCTCTCCGGATAAATTCTTTAATCGTATTATGGTACCAAGAATTACGCAAATACAAATTAACGGTCGAGAACAAACTTGAGTTTTCCACGCATTTCACGACCTCCCATTCATGCTCGATCGTATCTGCGACCGGTTTCTCTGAGATGACATGCTTGCCAAATGCCATTGCCTTCTTAATTTGCCTCAACCGGGAATCCGCCAATGTAAATAAACCGACCACTTGTACTTCCGGGTCCTCGAATACAACTTGCTCATCCGCTACGATTCGGGATGTCGGCGACTTTCTCCTTGCCAAATCTCGTGCCTCTGGGTCCGTATCGCAGATGTAAAGTACCTCCCATTGATCGCTCTTCCGCATCTCCTCCAAATAAAATCCACCCATGCGACCAAAGCCTATTATACCTACTTTTACTTTTTGATTCATATTCTATCTTTTAAAGATTCACACTGTTTTTGCCAAAATTAAAGCCCCTTGAGTCAAACAGTATTGCACTTTTCTCTCAAAATTATTACCTATCGTCTCAACAAACAGTCTTGCAAGGAACGGCTTTTAAAGCCAAAAACCGAAGTCTGGACATTGAAACAAAATGAAAAACAATGATACGATACTGCTATGGAAAGTCTAGGAAAAGGCTTTATATTGCGCATGAAATACAAGGGAGATCTATGAAAAAAAACTTGATGAATTATTTATACGTCCTATTATTTGTAGTAACCGCAATAGAGCTCAACGCCCGGTCATACTACTTTAAATCCTATGAGGTAGAAGATGGATTAAGCAATAATAACGTGACATGTTGTGTCCAAGATCATTATGGCTTTATGTGGTTTGGAACACGGGACGGGCTCAATCGATTTGACGGGAACAAATTCCATATCATAAAAAATCAAACCAAGCAGAGAGGAACTTTAATAAGTAGCTGGATTACCGACTTGGCGATAAGCCCTTCCGGTGAACTCTGGGTGGGTACTAATATGGGAGTACAAAAATACGATTACCAAACCGATACTTTTTCCTTGATAAAGTTCACGAAAGGAATCGGCTGTACCTATCTGGAATTTGATCACCAAGGGAATCTGTGGATGCTGTTATCCGGCTTTTCCCTTATTAAATATAATGAGCAATCCGAGCTACACCAAAACTACCTGTATAAGGATAGTGATCCGATCACCTCTTTCTATATCACCCCCCAAGATCAGATCTGGGCCACCACGCTAAACGGCAATGTCGTCCTTTTAGACCCGACCGATAACAAATTCATCCCTCTAAATATCCATAACGGTAGCGACACCCTACATATAGATAATATGACGACTCTATGGGCATCTCCGTCCGATAATACATTACTGATAGGTACAAGCGATAACGGGGTCAAACAAGTCAATATACAAACAGGTGTTTGCCGAAATGTTCTTACCCAGCAAAAGAACAGCCCCCTCTATACCCGGGATATTTTCCAAGTGACAAACGACGAGGTATGGATCGCCACCTACAACGGTATCTATATCTACCAAATCCCCTCAAACAAGACCTTTCACATAGAACAAGACAAATGCGATCCATATTCACTATCCAATAACGCTATCAAACAGTTTTGCAAGGACCGGGAAGGTGGCTTATGGATCTGTACGGATAATGGGGGCATTAATTACCTTCCCCCTTATCTCAAATTCAAGAAAGACTACAATATACCCGGGCAAAAAACAATTAACGGTGATATTATCCATGATATTTGCCAAGACGCTAACCATAATATATGGATAGGAACCGAAGACGCTGGTCTCAATAAACTCGACATCCGTACGCAAACCTATAAGAACTTCCAAGATAAAGACGGTCTTTCCCAAAGCTGTATCCACGGGCTTACCGTGATTGGAGACTATCTATGGATCGGGACACACGCTAACGGGGTAGACGTGATGGATATCCGTACGGAGAAAATCATCAAGCATTATACGATCGCCCCGAATCCTTACGCCTCCCAAAACGATATCATCGTATATCTCTATAAAACCCGGAAAAATAACTTGCTCATAGCTACGGCATCCGGCATGTATCAATATAATCCGGAGAAAGATATTTTCGAGCCTCTCGATCAATTCCCCGGTAATTGCAGGATACAAACGATCTTCGAGGATCACGAAGGGGTTATATGGGCCGGAACATTCAATATCGGATTATATTATTTCGACCCAATCCGGCAAAAACACGGCGAATTTAAATTGGATTCCATAAACACGAACGCCAACCGGACGATCAATCACATCCATGAGGATACTAAAAACAATCTATGGTTCGCTACCGGAAACGGAGTGAAAATGTACGACCGGAATTTAAAGAGTACGACAAAATACACGACTCAAGACGGCCTACCCAGTAACGTCATTTACCGGATCGAGGAAGACCCTAAAGGCCACATGTGGATCAGTACCACAAATGGCCTGGCCGTACTTAACCCTGTCAATCAAGAGATCAAGGTGTTCAAAAAAGAACATGGGCTCCTGTCCAATCAATTCAACTATAACTCTTCTTTAAAAGCTAAAGACGGCAAATTATATTTCGGGACCTTGAAAGGCTTGGTCCGGTTCCACCCCGATAATATCCAACAGTTCTCTATCCAACCGAAGATTTATATGACACAAATCAATTATTCGGACCCCGACCATAATCTATTGAGGCAAAAAGACATCACTTTTAAAAAAGGGATCACCTTAGAACATAATCAGTCCACATTCTACATCGACTACACATCATTAAGCTACCAAGCCCCCAACCTCACCCAATACGCCTATTGCATGGAAGGGTTAAGTTCCAAATGGTATCATGTGGTGGGCGAGAACCGGGTTTATTTCACGAAACTACCGCCCGGTAATTATACGTTCAAGGTGAAGGCGGCGAACCTGTCCGGTATTTGGAATGATGAGCCGGCGATGTTCCAGATTACGATCCTTCCCCCATGGTGGCTCTCTACCAAGGCGTTAATCCTATATGGGATTATCGCTATCGGATGCGTAGTGTTGCTGATCTTTATCATTTCCCGGCATAATAAGGCCAATATACAGCAGAAAATACAGGAGTTCGAGAATGAAAAGGAGAAGGAGCTTTATCAAGCCAAGATTGATTTCTTCATCAATATCGCTCATGAGATACGTACGCCCCTGACTTTAATTAAAAGTCCTCTGGAGAAAGTAACACGGGACATCAAGCTATCTCCCAGCGCAAAGAATTATCTGACAATTGTGGATAAAAACGCAAACCGGCTACTGGATCTGGTGAATCAACTACTGGATTTCAGGAAGACGGAAATCGAGGGATATAAACTAAACTTCATACATACGGACATCATCGCATTGATGCAAGAGACCTTTGAGCGTTTCCACGACACGGCAGAGCAGGAGGCATTGCAGATGATTATCGAGTGTAACGTGAAATCTTTCTACGCCTTTATCGATAAGGAGGCTTGCACGAAGATACTCAGCAACCTCCTATCGAACGCTATTAAATACGCAAGAAGCAAGATCATCGTCCGGTTCGAGGCACAAGATGGCGAGCGATTCACGATCGATATCATGAACGATGGAAAGCCCATCTCGGAGGAGATAAAAGAAAAGATCTTCGAGCCTTTCTACCGGGATGACTCCTCTATCCATAAATCCGGGACCGGGCTCGGACTACCCTTGGCCCGTTCTTTAGCGGAGATGCACGAGGGATCGTTGACGTTGGAGGAATCTCCGGCCGGGCTTATCATCTTTAGATTACGTTTGCCGGTGAACCAACCGAACTCATTAAAACTAGAGGAAGAGAAAGCAGAGGTCCTGACCAACCCTGCCAGCGAGCGGAAATATGTCACCCAAGAATCCCGCCCGACGGTTCTCGTGGTGGAAGATAACACCGAAATGCTCCATTTCATCGGTCAAGAGATCAATGTCCATTACAATGTTGTCACCGCCGGTAATGGCGAGGAGGCGATTGCCCGTCTTCAGGAATATGGCATCCAATTAATCATCAGCGATATCATGATGCCTGTCATGGATGGTTTCACCTTATTGAAAAAGATAAAGACTAATCTGGAGTTCAGCCATATCCCGATCATCCTCCTGACGGCTAAGAACACCTTACAATCTCGCATGGAAGGGCTTGAGCTTGGGGCGGACGCTTACATCGACAAACCTTTCTCCATGGATCTATTGCTTACCCAAGTGACGAACCTGCTGAACAACCGGAGCAATATGCGTGCCTATTATTTCAACTCGCCGATTGCCAATATCAAATCCATGGCTTACACGAAGGCGGACGAGAAGTTCTTGAAGAAACTGAACGATATCATCGACAGCCATATAAACGACGTGAACCTAGACGTGGACATGATAGCGGACTTGATGAATCTAAGCCGTCCGACCCTTTACCGTAAAATCAACGGCCTGTCGAACGTAACGCCCAACGAGTTGATCAAGATCAGCCGGCTAAAGAAAGCCGCCGAGTTAATCCTTCAAGGCGATATGAGGATTTACGAGATCGCCGAGGCGGTTGGTTTCAACTCGCAATCCTATTTCAGCCGGGCCTTCTCCAAGCAATTCAACATGAGCCCCTCGCAATACGCAAAAGAAAATAATATCGAATTGAAATAGCCCGCTAGGAAGAATAGGTCTGGAACCAGCGGGTTACCTTCTCGCTATACGTCTTGGAGATCGGGATATCGGGTACTTTCTCGATCCCCAGCTCCAGATAAACGCCCTCCTTCTCCCTGCGGATCACCTTCACTTGGTCGAAATTTACCATGAAAGAACGATGGCAACGGAGTACATTCGTATCAGCGAGGCTCTCTTCGATCGCCTTCAAGGAGTTGCGAAGCATAAACTTCGTGAGCTGCCCCTTATTCAGATACCAGATACAAACGTAATTATCCGCCGATTCAAGATACAGCAGGTTACTTCGCTTCACGGAAAGGCGCAACTCGTTCTTCTCGTCATAGAAAGAGAAAACGCTTTGCCGAACCGCCGCTTCTGTCTGGTTCTCCTCCAACAATCGCAATTGCCGCTCTTTCTCTTTATAAGAGAAATACAGGTGCAGCACGGAATAAGGG
>CECJ01010895.1_pt1 | contig 20355 bp, 18 predicted proteins | sample 557621 | NCBI WGS metagenome assembly CECJ01 (sample SAMEA3182052, study PRJEB8094) | gut metagenome | biome: human; feature: gut; material: Stool; isolation source: human stools | place: Canada | collected 2012-03-21
CACTTATGGTGTCGATCCGCTTCGATTGAACGGATTATGGAACCAATTTGTGGGTTATGGTCTGGTAAATGCCTATGCAGCTGTATCAGCGGTTTCGGGGTCCGCTCCCACCGCTGATTTTGCGTCGGATACCGATGAACCCGTACTTCACGATATCGAATGTCGGGTGTTGAAAAATGGTCTATCCACATCTTCCGGGGTACATCTGGCATTGATTCCGCAAGGGTACTCTTACTAAATTGATATTGGAGTTCCTGACTTACAAACTGCTGATAATTTGGCTGTAAATCAGAGGTTGGATAAAAATATTTTATCCAACCTCTGATTATACTGTTATGGGGCAAACCCGTGATCGGCAATATTCTGGGCGCACGACGCATCCGGAACTTTTCGGTCAAAGCCCGATCAGGACGTGTTCGAGCCAGATCACCGCGATGCCCGCCAGATAGCCGGACAGGGCCAGCAGCGAGATGCGTTTGAGGTACCAGCCGAAATTGATCTTTTCGAGTCCCATCGCCACGACGCCGGCCGCCGAGCCGATGATCAGCAGACTGCCGCCCACGCCGGCGCAGTAGGTCAGCAGGTGCCAGAACAGCCCGTCCGCCACGAAACTCTGTGCGAAAGCCGGGTCGGCGCTCGCCGCAGCCGTTGCGACGTCGGCCACCGGGTACATGCCCATGCAGGCCGCCACCAGCGGCACGTTGTCGACCACCGACGAGAGGATGCCGATGGCGCCCGCGATGGTGAACACTTCGTGGACATTCTTGTCCAGCCAGTCGGCCATGTCGGTCAGCACGCCGCCGGTCTGCAACGCGCCCACGGCCATCAGGATGCCGAGGAAAAAGAGAATCGTCGGCATGTCGATGTGCTTGAGGACTTTGGATACGCGCGGCTGGATCGACTCCTCCATGTTGCGGATGCTGCGTTTGCGGCCGTAGATGATTTCGGTCAGAATCCACATGAATCCCAGCGACACCATCATGCCCATGTAGGGCGGCAGTCCGGTGAGGCTCTTGAACACCGGCACGAACAGCAGACTTACGACGCCCACGATAAGGATGAATAGCCGCAGGCGCGGACCGATGCATTCGGGGCATCCCGATGCGAGGGCCTTGGCGCTGACCGCGGCGGCGGGGCGGTCGGCGACGTAGCGGCTGGCGATGGCCGCAGGGATCACGACCGACACGAGGCACGGCAGGAAGAGGTTGGCGATCAGGTTGGCGGCCGTGACGTTGCCGCGCATCCACAGCATGATGGTCGTCACGTCGCCGATGGGCGACCAGGCGCCGCCGCTGTTCGCGGCGATGACGATCACGCTGGCGAAAATCCACCGTTCCTTCTTGTTGGCGATCAACCGCCGCAGCAGCATGACCATGATGATCGTGGTGGTCATGTTGTCCAGTGCGGCCGACATGAAGAAGGTGATGATCGCCAGCAGCCACATCAGTTTGCGCTTGTTGCGCGTGGTGATGTGGTCGGTGATGACGTTGAAGCCGCCGTAGCTGTCGATCAGGTCCACGATGGTCATGGCCCCGATCAGGAAGACCAGGATTTCGCACGTGTCGCCCAGCTGGTCCACCAGCTCGTGCTGAATGTGCGGGTCGTTGCCCAGGAGGCTGAACACGGTCCAGATCGCTCCGGCCATCAGCAGGGCGACGGCCGATTTGTCGATCCTGGTTTTGTGCTCCAGCGCGATGAACAGATAGCCCACCACGAAGAGCAGAATCATTGTCGGAATCATATCGTTTGCGTTTATTTACAGGGTAACTGAAGCAAAGATACGAAAAATCCGGCAGAGGTCCGGTTTTGTCCCTGCCAATTTTGCATCCGGGGGTTGGTTTTTGCGATTTTTTGTTTATCTTTGCAGTCGCTTTCGAGCGAATGTTTGAGCTGTGGTGTAATGGTAACACAGCAGATTTTGGTTCTGTCGTTCTGGGTTCGAATCCCGGCAGCTCAACACGAAAAGGCGGTCATGCGACCGCCTTTTTCGTGCATACGTTTGTTTAGCGGATCTTGCGGTGTGAGATGAGCGCGGCGATCCACAGCAGGATGACCGAGCCGATGACGGCCGTCGCCAGACTGCCCAGCGTGCCGACGGGAACCCATCCGAAGAGCGAAAAGAGCCAGCCGCCCAGTACGCCTCCGATAAGCCCGACGATCAGGTTGACGAAGAGTCCCGAACCTCCTCCCTTGACGATCAGGTTGGCGATCCATCCGGCGGCCAGTCCGATCAGCAGATACCATAGAAAATACATAGTCTTGCATTTTGGAACGCTTTTCGGAGTGCAAAATCCGTACCCGGCCGGGCCGGGGCGTTTTATAACGCCTTTTTCAGCGCTTTTGCCAGCTGATCGGGACACGACGTGCCGCGGCCCCGGCAGTCGATGCCTTCGAGCCGGGCGACGGCTTCCGCTGCCGTCATCCCGCGCACGAGCGCCGCGATTCCCTGCTGGTTGCCGTGGCAGCCGCCCGTGAAGGAGACGCTTCGGACGACGCCGTTTTCGAGTTCGACGTCGATTTGCCGGGAGCAGGTTCCCTGGCAGACGTGTGTTATTTTCTGTGTCATGGAGTTACGATTTTCCGGTTTGCGGGGGCGAAGATACGAAATTCAGAGCCTTTCACAAAATGTTGAAAACTTCCTGCTCCGGAATTTTGAAAGTCGGGGAATAATGGAGACTTTTGTGACCCGCAAAGGTATCCTTCGTCCCGCCGGGGCGGAGGATAAGAGGGAATCGGGTGCGAATCCCGGACAGTTCCCGCTGCTGTATGCACTTCAATGCCGCAGGCGAATCGTCGAGCCACTGTCCCGCTGGGGACGGGAAGGCCGCCTGCGGGTCGGTGCGAGTCAGAAGACCTGCCTTTGCGCATGCAATGTCGGCCCTGCGGGGAAACGGGGCCTGTTGTGAAACGTATATACTCATATTACAATGGATTACACGCAGATTTCCATCATCAAACGTGATGGTAAAACCGAGCCTTTTTCTCTGGATAAAATCGTCCGCGCCATCACGAAGGCCTTTCGCGCGGGCGGCATAACGGACGAGGGGCAGGCCATCGAGCAGATCGCATCCGACGTGGCGGCGGCAATTACGAAGGCCGAGATTTCGGTCGAGGAGATTCAGGACATGGTCGAGGAGCGGCTGATGAAACGCAACCCCTCGATCGCCAAACGTTATATCATCTACCGCGAGTGGCGCAACGTCGAACGCGACCGCCGCTCGTCGATCAAGAGCGTCATGGACGGCATCGTGACCGTCGAGAAGAACGACATCAACCTTTCGAACGCCAACATGTCGTCGCACACGCCCGCGGGGCAGATGATGACCTTCGCCTCGGAGATCACCAAGGACTACGCCCTGAAATATCTGGTGGGCGTGCGCCACGGCCGCGCCCACCGCGACGGGGACATCCACATTCACGACCTGGACTACTATCCCACCAAGACCACGACGTGCATTCAGTACGATCTGGGTGACATCTACGAACGGGGATTCTCGACGAAGAACGGCTCGGTGCGCACGCCGCAGTCGATCCAGAGCTACGCCACGCTGGCCACGATCGTCTTCCAGACCAACCAGAACGAGCAGCACGGCGGGCAGTCGATCCCGGCGTTCGACCATTTCATGGCTCCGGGCGTGCTGAAAACCTTCCGCCGTCACCTGACCGACATGACGCTGTTCCTGTGCGGCGTGCGGGGCGGCGTGACGCTGGAGCGCGCCGAGCTGAAGGCCCTGGTCGCCGAACACGTGCCGACGATCGAACCCTGCGAGACGGCGGTGGGGCGTCTGTTCGCCGCCCTGCGCCAGTCGGGCGTGGAGGTCGCCGACGAGGACATCCGACGCATCTGGCGGCAGGCATACGACACGACGCGCCGCGAGACCCATCAGGCGATGGAGGGATTCATCCACAACCTCAATACGATGCACTCGCGCGGCGGCAACCAGGTGGTGTTCAGCTCGGTGAACTACGGCACGGACTTTTCGCCCGAGGGCCGCATGGTCATCCGCGAACTGCTTTCCGCCACGATCGAGGGGCTGGGGCACGGCGAAGTGCCGGTCTTCCCGATCCAGATTTTCAAGGTCAAGGAGGGTGTTTCGTGGTCCGAAGAGGACTATGCCGCAGCGGTGAAGGACTTCGACAAGGCGCTGGCCGGGGAGATCAAGTTCAAAACTCCGAACTTTGACCTGCTGATCGAGGCGTGCCGCACCACGTCGGTGGCGCTGTTCCCCAACTTCATGTTTCTCGACGCACCGTTCAACCGCCACGAGAAGTGGCGCATCGACGACCCCGACCGCTTCCGCTACGAGGTGGCGACGATGGGGTGCCGTACGCGCGTCTTCGAGAATCTGCACGGCGAAAAGTCGTCGTGGGGGCGCGGCAACCTCTCCTTCACGTCGATGAACCTGCCGCGGCTGGCCATCGAGGCGATGCGCGAGGCCGGGGACATGATTCCCGACGGCAACAAACACGCGATCCGCAAGGAGGCGCGCGAAATTTTCCTCGAATCGGTGCGCAAGACCGCCACGATGATGGCCGAGCAGCTCTACGAACGTTACTGCTTCCAGCGCACGGCCCTCGCGCGGCAGTTCCCGTTTATGATGTCGAACGATGTCTGGAAGGGCGGCGGCCGGTTGCAGCCCAACGACGAGGTGGGCGACGTGCTCAAGCACGGCACGCTGGGCATCGGCTTCATCGGCGGACACAACGCGATGGTGGCGATTTACGGCGAAGGCCATGCGACCTCGAAGGAGGCGTGGCAGACGCTCTACGACGCCGTGACGGTGATGAACCGCGTGGTCGAGGAGTACAAGGCCAAATACGGGCTGAACTATTCGGTGCTGGCGACCCCGGCCGAGGGGTTGAGCGGACGCTTCACGCGCATGGACCGCAAGCGTTACGGGGAGATTCCGGGCGTCACCGACCGCGACTACTACGTCAACTCGTTCCACGTCGACGTGCGCGAGCCGGTTTCCATCGTCGAGAAAATCCGCCTCGAAGCGCCGTTCCACGCCATCACGCGCGGCGGGCACATCACCTACGTCGAACTCGACGGCGAGGCCCGGAAGAATCCCGTGGCGATCCTCAAGATCGTCAAGGTGATGCAGGACGAGGGGATCGGCTACGGCTCGATCAACCATCCGATCGACACCTGCCGCAAGTGCGGCCACCGCGGGGTGATCTACTCGAAATGTCCCGTCTGCGGTTCGGACGACATCCTGCGCATGCGCCGCATCACGGGTTACCTGACGGGCAGCCTCGAATCGTGGAACTCGGCCAAGCAGGCCGAGGAGCGCGACCGGGTAAAGCACCGGTAATTTCGATTCTCACCGGCATCTTTTGCACTTCCCTTGCGGGGCGAAACAGTTACATACGTTCGTATGCTCCTGCTTCGCCCCACTTCACGAAGCCCGAAAACCGCTTTGCGATAATCGAAATTGGCGGCCCCCTGTCCGCCCGCCTAAAATCAAAATTCACCCGGCGGAAGAATTCCTTTTTGCCGCCGTCTCCGGTCGCGTGCGGCAAGTCCCCGCCTAAAGTTTAGAGGTGGATCAGATTTGTAAACACGGCGTTCCGCCGTGAATCGAGACCGACGGAGTTGTATTCATGTTATGAAAACGCAATGGAATTATTAAGAATCATCGGCATCTATCCCGAAACCATCTCCGACGGTTACGGGCTGCGCTATGCGATCTATTTCGCGGGGTGCGCGCACCGTTGTCCCGGCTGCCACAACCCCGAGAGCCACGATCCCCGGCGGGGCGAGCCGCTGACCGTGGAGCGTGCCGAAACCATCTGCGCTGCAATCGCCGCGAATCCGATTCTCGACGGGGTGACGCTCAGCGGCGGCGATCCGCTGTTGCAGCCCGAAGCCATGGCAGCCTTTCTGCGGCTGGTGAAGGAGCGCACGGGACAGAACGTCTGGTGCTATACGGGCTATACGCTCGAAGAGTGTCTCGCCGACCCGGCCCGCCGGGAGTGCCTTCGGTGGATCGACACGCTGGTCGACGGACGCTACGTCGAGGCGCTGCGCGATCTGTCGCTCGATTTCCGGGGGAGTTCCAACCAGCGGATCATCGACGTCGGGGCCTTGCACCTGTTCGGATAGGTGTGTGAAAAAAGAGCTGCAAATTCTTGCAGCTCTTTTTTATGCGCGGGTTATCTCTACTGACGCTGGAGGTCCGAATTGTCGGCTACGACCATGTTTTTGTCGATGCGCAGCGTCACATTGCCGTCGACCTCGATCAGCAGGGTGGTCTCCTTGATCTCCTTCACGACGCCGTAGATGCCGCCGGCGGTGATGACTTTGTCGCCTTTTTTCAGACCGTTGCGGAACTCCTGCATCTGTTTGCGGCGCTTGGCCTCGGGACGCCACATGAACAACCAGAGAACCAGCACCATGAGGCCGATCATAATAATGAAACTGTACTGCTGCATGAATCCCGGTTGAGGCTCTATGGGGACCGTCTGAAGAAAATTAATCATAATTGTATTCATTTTAAGTGTTTATTCCATTGAACGAAGCAAAGGTACAAATTATTGCCGAATAAACAAGGATTTATTTTATGTCCGCTTCCACGAACAGCCGCAGGGGCCGCTGCCCTCCCGCCAGCGTGATGTCCAGCGCCTTGAGTTGCCAGCCCCGTTCGCCGCGCGAATCGAAGGTGAGCGTCACCTGCCGTGCGTCGCCCGGTGCAATCGGTTGTGCGTCAAATTCGAGCGTCGTGCATCCGCAGCTGCGCCGGTAGGAGGCGATGGCCACGGGACGGCTTGCGTCGTTGGCCAGCCAGAGGCGCAGCACGGCGATTTCGCCGGACCCGAGGCGTCCGAAACGCACGGTGTCCGTGCCTCCCGTGGTGAGAATCGAATCCGTTAGCGAGATAATCCGGCCCTTGCGTTCGACCGCACGGGGAGATGTGCCGCAGCCAGCGGCGAGTGCCGCCAGGGCGAGGATCGCGAGCATGCGGGTCATGGCCGGCAGGGGTCAGATCAGGCCGCGCCCGGCCTTTTTGATGCGTCCTTCCGCGGTCAGCGACTCGACGATCTTGTCCAGCACGCCGTTGATGAAGGTGCTGCTGCCCGGGGTGGAGTAGTATTTCGAAATTTCGATCCACTCGTCGAGCGTCACCTTGACGGGAACCGACGGGAACGAAGTCAGCTCGGCCATCGCCGTGCCGATGATCAGGTTGTCCATGAAGACGATGCGCTCCACGTCCCAGTTGGCCGTGAACTTCTCGATGTAGTCCTGGAAGGCGGAGTAGTTGACCAGCGACTTTTCGAACAGCGTCTTGACGAATTCGGGGTCCTCGCTGCTTTTGAACTTCGCGGGAACCTTCAGTTCGGTGTGCGAGACGCGCAGGTTCGAAAGCGTGCGCAGGACCATGATCACGATGTAGGGAAGGTCGTCGGTCCAGAGGATCGACATCTCCTCCAGCACGTCGTCCAGCGCCTCGCAGCTCTGCAACTCCTTGAAGAAGTCCTCGAGCAGTTTTTTGTCGTCGTCGAACGAGCGCTCCTCGCGCTGCATGTAGTCCTTGTAGTAGTCGCTCTCGGTCAACTGCGCGTAGAGCGTGCGGATCAGTTCGGGATAGCGTTCCCATCCCAGTTTGCGGGCCGCCACGTGATCGTTCACCGCGTCGCTGTTGGCGATGGTGCGGATCACGGCGTTGTCCACGAACTTGGTGTTGGGGTTGAGGTCTTCGAATGTCGGCAGTTTCTTCTGTTTGGCCAGCTCCTGACGCTGTTCGGCGTAACGCGCGATCTCCACGGGGAGGATCAGTATCTGGAAATAGAGGTCATAGGCCTTGTCGACGGACGCCATCAGCGTTTTTTCCGACGCCATCATGTTATCCGCGCCCGATTTGAGATGGGCGAACAGCGCCTTGACGACCTTTATACGGAGTAATCTTCTGCTCAACATTTTTTTAGAACGATTTTTAACGGCCGCAAAAATACAACTAAAAATCAAGAATAAAAAATTAAGCCGGGAGAATTCTTTCTCCGGGCGATTTCCGCGCGGCCGTCGCGGCGGATTCCGGCGTATCCGAAAAAACGGGAGGCGCGATGGCCTCCCGATGCTGCAACTACTTTTCCCGGATCGACTTTTTCTTGCCTACATGACTTTGATAGACACAATAAACGATTCCGGCCACGAGCAGGACAAGGATGCAATAGCCGGTGCTTCGGGCGCTGGCTTTGAGCATGCTTTCGAGAGACATTTCCGGATAGAGAAGCGCGAAGACACAAAGAAAATAGATGAAGCAGGCGCCCATGTTTCGCAAGGTGAGGAACCGGGAAATACTCAAATCGTCGTCTTTCGTCTCTTTTGCATCGGGAACCGGACACGTATCGGGACGTTTATCCGGACCCTTTCTGATTCGGTTCCAAAAATAGACGGCCGAAAAGATCACGATGCTTACGATCGTATAAATGGTGATGCACCGCACGAGGCGTCCCGGAGAGCAATCTTTTCCGGGTGTGGGCAGAAACGCTATAATCATCAGAACGACGTAGAAATTAGCCAATCCTTTGAGAAACACTTTCAGCTCGGTTTTGTTCATGGCAGATTCATTTTAAATTCCCTCTTCGGCCTCGCCTCCGAAATAATAGCAATGGCGTTTTATATTGGTCCTAATTTAGGACATTGGATTTTGAAATAAAAGAGGCGAACGGAGAACGGATAAATAGAAAAAAATATACTGAATTGCGAAAGAAATATACTCTGCCGACCGCCTGCGGGGCTCTTTGCATCCTGATTTTTAATTTTTAATTCTTAATTTTTAATTTGCTTTTGCCTATCTTTGCACCCGTATGGAACAATTGGAAGAAAAACAGCCTTTCGACGTGATCGTCATCGGGGCGGGCGCTGCGGGCATGATGGCCGCGGGTACGGCGGCGCGCAGCGGCAGGCGCGTGCTGCTGATCGAAAAGATGGAGAAGTCGGGCCGCAAGGTCCGCATCACCGGCAAGGGACGATGCAACGTCACCAACGCGCGTCCGGCCGAGGAATTCGCCGATCAGGTGCGCACCAACGCCGAATTTTTCAAGGTCGCGTTCTCGGAGTTCAACAACCGGGCGGCGATCAAGTTTTTCGAACGCGCAGGCGTGAAACTCGACATCGAACGCGGCGACCGGGTCTTTCCGCAGAGCGGCAAGGCGTGGGACATCGCCAACGCCCTGCTGGAGTTCTGCGTCGAAAACGGCGTCAAGATCATCTACAATACGCGTGTTACGGAGATTCTGACCCTCGGGGACCGGGTCTTCGGTGTGAAATACATCAACCGGCGCGGTTTCGAACGCAAGGAGGAGTGCGCGCAGGTGATCCTCGCCACGGGCGGCGTCTCCTATCCCGCGACCGGATCGACGGGCGACGGCTATGCCTTCGCCGCCGACCTGGGCCATACGATCGAGCCGCTGCGTCCGTCGCTGACGCCGCTCTTGTCGTCGCACGCCCAGATGAGATACCTCGACAAGGTGCTGCTGCGCAACGTGCGCGCGACGCTTTATGTCGATAACGAACCCGTGCGCGAGGAGTTCGGCGAGATCGGATTTTCCGACCGCGGCATCGAGGGCGCCGTGGCGCTGCGCATGAGCCGCGACGCGGTGGACGCCCTGATCGAAGAGAAGCGCGTGAAGCTGGTCCTCGACCTGAAACCCGCGCTCACGGAGGAGGTGCTGTACGAACGCATCGCCCGTGAAATCGCCGGGCTGCAACCCAACGAGTTCTTCGGCGAACTGCTGCGCAAGCTGGTTCCCAAGCCGCTGGTGATGCCGCTGGCGCAGGAGGTGGACATCCGTGCGAACTGTTACGTCGGCAAAATCACCGAGGAACAGATCACGCGTCTGGTGCGTACGCTCAAGGGGCTGACTTTCCCGATCACGGACTATGCGCCGTTCGAATACGCCGTGGTGACGGCCGGCGGCGTGCGCTGTGACGAAGTGAATCCCTATACGATGGAGTCGCTGAAAGTCAAAGGGTTGTATTTTGCCGGCGAGGTGCTCGACATCGACGCCAATACGGGCGGTTACAACCTCCAGATCGCCTTTTCGACGGGCCGCCTGGCCGGGTCGCTGAAAAAATAGACGTTATGAAGATCGTCGGCCATCCCATTTCTTTCCGGTTGCCCGGGCGGGTTTCCGAACTGCGCAACCGGCTCTCACGCGCCCGTTATTTCCGCGGTCACGGAGTCCATTCGCCGTTCGTCTACGACATTGTGCGCAGCGTCTTCATGCGCGACGACCTGCTGCCGGGGCGCCGGGACCTGTACGAAGCCCTGCTCACGGCGGGCGTTTCCCGCCGTCGGGCGGTGCAGTTGCAGAATCTGATGATTCATTGCGGCTATACGACCTTTGGCCTGAATCGTGCGGATGCGGAGTTCTGCGTCGCCACGTGCGGCCTGCCGCGCCCTGCGACGCTCGCGCTGGTGCGTGCGGCGGCCGAAGCGGGGCATACCGTGGCGCTGATGTCGCCCTACGACGGCTGCGAACGGCAGGCGCTGTGCGGGCAGATTATCGCGGGACACGCTTCGACGACGGTGGATAACCGCGGTTACCTGCTGATTTTCAACAACCATTTGCCGAAACAACATTTCAGGATATGAAGGTATACACGAAAACGGGCGACAAGGGAATGACCTCGCTGATCGGCGGCGAGCGGGTCTTCAAGACCGACGAACGGGTCGAGGCTTACGGTACGGTCGACGAACTGGCTGCTTTCACGGCTCTGCTGGCCGACAACATGCGCGGCGACGCTGCGTTGGCGTCGTCGGTCGGCGACCTGAACCGCATTCTTTCGCGGCTGATGTCGGTCGAGGCGCTGCTGGCCACGGGGCAGTCGGGGAGCGACAAGGTCGCTCCGCTGGACCCGGAGACCGTTGCATGGCTCGAAGGGCGCATCGACGCCATGCAGGAGGTTCTGAAACCGATTGATAAATTCACGATTCCGGGCGGAAACGCCGTGGTGTCGATGTGCCACGTGTGCCGCACCGTCTGCCGGCGCGCCGAACGCGCCGCGCTCCGTGCCGACGCCAGATACGGCGTCGACTCCACGGCGCTGGTCTGGCTGAACCGGCTTTCGGACTATTTCTACCTGCTGGGGCGCACCCTCACGGCCCATTATGCCGTCGACGAGGTCCTGTGGATTCCCTGACCTGGCCGGGTATGTAAAATGCGAAGCGGCACATTCCGGGAATCGTGCCGCTTCGCATTGATTTATTTTGAGGCCGCCGGCCTCAAAATCGCTTTTTAGTATTCTTCCTCGTTGAAGAAGAAATCGTCCTTGGAGGGGTAGTCGGGCCAGATGTCTTCGATAGATTCGTAGATTTCACCCTCGTCTTCTATCTCCTGCAGGTTTTCGAGCACTTCGAGCGGCGCACCCGAACGTACTGCATAGTCGATGAGTTCATCTTTCGTTGCGGGCCAGGGGGCATCTTCGAGTTTCGATGCCAGTTCAAGCGTCCAATACATAGTCACAATATTTTTAAGTTCCCAATTGTCAACGGATTATTTGTCCTCAAGGGGCGTTAACCCGTTATGGCTGATTTGCAAAAGTATAAAAAAAACGAGAAAAACAAAGAAAAATCGGCAAAACATCGTGCGTGTGTTATTATATGGTTGGTAACCAATGTTTTGAGCGATGAAAAAAACTCGGCTGCAAATTGCGGCGAAAGGGTTTTGCCTCCTCCGGCGGGCGGCGTTCCGTGGAATATGCCGCCGTCGTTTTTTTTGCGGAGTTCGTTTTTTATCGTATTTTTGTTATGATTCGAAATAATACGACTTATTTTAAAAACGAAAACCCCGACTCCATGATCCGCATCAGCCGCTTTTTCCTGCCGTTTCTCTGTTGCCTGACGGCGCCTGCCCTCGCCGGTACGCAAACCCGCTGGGAGGTGGTTCCCGACAGCACGGCCATCGTGTGGAATGTCCGCGAGGGCGATTCGCACCGGGACCATATCGAAATGAGCGGATTGCGGATTTCCGCCGTCCTGCGCTACGGTGTCGGCGCCGACGGCAGTTTCCGGTTCGAACGCAGTATCGTGTGGCCGATGCTGCGCACCATCCCGAACAATACGCACGGTTCGCTGATGCGGCGTTTCGCGTGGGACGTTCCCCTGATGCTCTCGGTCAATGAGAATTGCCTTCAGCAGGAGAAGGTCCGCCGGATCGTGCTCGACGGCACGATGACCGTCGAGAGCGACTGGACGGCGGTCAAAGGCTCGCTTTCGCTGACGCGTGTCCTTTTCCCGTCGGTCGACGAGGCTGCCTTCTGCGAAAAATACATCCTGAAGAATACGGGCGAGAAGCCGCTTTACGTCGAGATTCCCCGGGCGCGTTCGGTGATCCGGACAGCTCCGGCAAAGGGCGTGGAGGGCAGTTACGAACTGGTGGCCGAGATCTGCGGCGACACGGCGCTGATGCTCGCTCCGCGGGCCGAGGTCGCTTTCGGGGCCTTTTTCAGCGGCCGCCGGTCCGGGGACGAAGCCTTGGCGCTGAACGCCGACGCGGAGTGCGCCAAACGCCGTGCGCTGGTGGCCGAATGGCAGCGCAATCTGGTGCTGGACACCCCCGATCCCGTGATCGACGCCATGTTCGCCTTTGCGAAAATCCGCGCTGCGGAGAGCATCTACGACACCAAGGGCGGCCTGATGCACGGTCCCGGCGGCGAGCGTTTCTATGCCGCGATCTGGGCCAACGACCAGGCCGAGTACATCAACCCGTTCTTCCCTTTCCTGGGCTACGACCGGGGCAACCGCTCGGCGCTCTGCTCGTTCGGCTATTTCGCTCGCTACATGAATCCCGACTACCGGCCGATTCCCAGTTCGATCATAGCCGAAGGAACCGACATCTGGAACGGCGCGGGCGACCGCGGCGATGCAGCCATGATCGCCTACGGTGCGGCGCGTTATGCGCTGGCGCGCGGCGATGCCGCCGAAGCGGCCGAAGTGTGGCCGTTGGTGGAGTGGTGTCTGGAGTACTGCCGCCGCCGGCTGACCGGCGACGGTGTGGTGGCCTCCGATTCGGACGAACTGGAAGGCCGCTTCCCGGCCGGGGACGCCAACCTGTGCACCTCGTCGCTTTATTACGACGCGCTGCTCTCGGCCGCAATGCTGGGCCGCGAACTGCATAAGCCCGCCCGGCAGCTGGCCGCCTACGAACGTCAGGCCGCCGTGCTGCGGAAAAACATCGACCGCCATTTCGGGGGCATGGTCGAGGGCTTCGAGACCTATCGTTATTATACGGGCAACGACCGTCTGCGTGCGTGGATCTGCATTCCGCTGACCGTCGGCATCGACGAACGGAAGGAGGCGACCGTCGAGGCGCTCTTTTCGCCGAAACTGTGGACCGAAAACGGCCTGCTGACCCGGTCGGGCGACAAGACCTTCTGGGACCGGTCGACGCTCTACGCCCTGCGCGGAGTCTACGCCTCGGGCGAGACCGAGAAGGCCACCGGCTATTTGTCCTATTATTCCGGGGTGCGCCTGCTGGGCGACCATGTTCCCTACGCCATCGAGGCGTGGCCCGAAGGTTCCCAGCGTCATCTTTCGGCCGAGAGCGGCCTTTACTGCCGCATCCTGACCGAAGGGGTGTTCGGAATCCGTCCGACGGGGTTCCGGTCGTTTACCCTGACGCCGCGCCTGCCCGCGGCGTGGGACCGCATGAACCTGCGCAACGTGCGCGCCTTCGGCTCGGCGTTCGACATCGAGGTGCGCCGTGCGGCGAAGGGGATGGAGGTCGCCGTGACGCAGGACGGGCGGGAGGTCGTCCGCAAGAGGCTCCGCGCGGGGCAGAGCCTCGGGGTGACGCTGGAATAGAAAAAGAGAGGGAGGTTTCCGAAAACCTCCCTCGTTTATTTCACCGCGATGTAGAACAGGTCGAAACAACCGTCTCCCACCGGTTCGATGCGGTAGTCGTCCATGCGGATCGAGGTCGTCAGCCCGGTGTTTTCCCGGAGGAGTTTGCGGCGGTTCATGCGGTTGAGGATGTCGTAGGGGATTTGCAGCATCCAGCGCGGCAGGCGGTGCTGGAGGTCGAGAATGTCGAAGCGCGTGATGCGTTCGACGCCGCGGCGGTTTTCCGCATAGTAGTCCATCACCTTTTCGTTGCCGAAGACCCCGAGGGTCTCGATCTCCGAAAACCGTGCGGCGAGCAGCCTGCGGAGTTGTTCGGCCGTGTATTCGCGCACGTGCCACGGGTTGCGGGTGAGCGACATCGGGGCGTTGGGGGTCGTCACGATGAACCGTCCCCCGGGGCGCAGCACCCGGTGTATTTCGCGCACGAACTCCGCATCGCGTTTGATATGCTCGATCACCTGGAACGAGATCACGCAGTCGAAACTTCGGTCGGGGAAGTCCAGCGGCGGGACCACTGCCTGCCGGAACTCGACGTTGGGGCGGTCGAGCAGTTCCGGCGCCGGGGCGTGCTTGTCGACGGTGACGAACCGCCGCGCCCGGGGCGCGGCTACCTCGATGCCGTAGCCGGCTCCGGTTCCGATTTCGAGCACGTCGCCCGCGATGCGCGCCGAGGCGGCGTGGTAGGCCAGCAGCGAGCGCTGGAAAACGAAATTGTCCGAGGCTTCCGCCGAAACGCGCTCCGCGGTGTTAATCTTCGCCATGTTTCCGGATTTTGATGCCTTTTTCGCCGGCTTCGACCGCGCCGCGCTTGAGGAGCATGCCCAGCGAGCGTTTGAAAACCTTTTTGCTCGTTCCCGTGAGGCGCGTCACCTCCTCGGGGGCGCTGTCGTCGTTCAGGGGCAGGAATCCGCCGTTGTCGCGGACCAGCTGGAGCAGCACCTCCGCCGAGTCCTTCACCTGTGCGAATCCCGTCTGCTGGAGGCTCACGTCGATGCGGTTGTCCTCGGTGATACGCCTGACGTAGCCTTTCAGCCGGTCGCCGACGGCCACGAGACGGAAGATCTGGTTGCGGTAGATCATGCCCCAGTGGCGGTTGTTGACGATCACGCGGAAGCCGATTTCGCTCTCCGAGGCCACCAGCAGCGAGACCTCCTCGCGGGGTTTCACCGTGATCAGGTCGTTGTTTATGAAACTCTTGAGTTTGGTCGTGGCCACGCAGCGGCCCGTGATGTTGTCTTCGTAGAGGTAGACGATGTAGCTGTGTCCGGCCAGGATGCCGCCCTGCTGGTTGCGGTTGGGGAGGAACAGGTCCTTGCCGTGCAGTCCCCAGTCGAGGAAAGCCCCGTGGGCCGTCTTGTCCACCACGCGCAGATAGCCCGCTTCGCCTTCGCGCAGCAGCGGCGTTTCGGTCGTCGCCACGAGGCGGTCCTCCGAGTCGTGGTAGAGGAAGACCTCTTTCCGGTCGCCGACCTTGTCCGTCAGCGAAGTGTAGCGGTTGGGGAGCAGCACTTCGTTCTGCTCTTCGTCGGCGAGGTATAGGCCGTATTCCGATACGCGGCTTACGGTGAGGGTTTGTATGCGTCCTGCTTTCAACATGGTTTTTCCGGTATATACGCTGCAAAAGTACGTTTATTTTCGTCCGAATCCAAACTTCGCGGGCCGTACTGCCGGAAGATGCGGCGGATTTGCCGGCTTGCGGAGCGAAAGTTTTGCGGATTGGCCGAAAAACCGTATCTTTACGAAACGTAAAAATCTCCCGAAATGATGAAACTACGCCGATTTCTGTTCCTGCTCTGGGCTGGATTGCTGGTAGCGGCCGCCGCGTGCGCCCAGCCTGTCAGCACGCTTTACGACAAGGCCGAATACCGTATCGCCATGCGCGACAGCGTGCGCCTGCACACCTCGGTCTTCACGCCCAAGGCCCCCGGCAAGGCCCCGATAATCATTTTCCGGACGCCTTACGGTACGGGACCTTACGGCGAGGGACAGTTTCCCGGCAGTTTCGAAAAAGGCTACATGCGCAGCTACGTCGACCGCGGCTACATCATCGTCCAGCAGGACGTCCGGGGCCGCTACATGAGCGAGGGCGAGTTCATGCACGTGCGTCCCGCGGGCTTCGGCAGCGTGGACGAGACGACGGACAGTTACGATACGGTGGACTGGCTGGTGAAGAACATTCCCGGCAACAACGGCCGTGTGGGTTTCGCGGGATGCTCCTACCCGGGATTCTACGCCCTGATGGGCGGTTTGAGCGGGCATCCGGCCGTGAAGGCCGTTTCGCCGCAGGCCCCCGTTACGGACTGGTACATGGGCGACGACGTGCACCACAACGGCGTGCTGATGCTGAGCGACGCCGTGCGGTTCCTCAATTCGATGAACACGCCCGCTGGACACGAGCCGACCGACAAGATGCCGCGGCGCGGGCTGACGATCTCGCCCGACGAACGCACGTTCTTCCTCACGGAGCGCCCCACGCGGGCTGACCTGACGAAACTGCTGGCACCCAATGCGTTCTGGGAGGAGATGGCCGAACATCCCGACTACGACGAGTGGTGGCGCGCGCGCGACACGCGCCGGGCCTGCTACAACATCCGTCCCGCGATGCTGGTCGTGGGCGGCACGTTCGACGCCGAGGATTGCTACGGGGCCTGGAACCTTTACAAAGCCGTCCTGCGCCAGAGCGCCCGGACTCCGCTCCATCTGGTCGTCGGGCCGTGGGCCCACGGGGCATGGCGCGGCGACGGGCGTACGCTGGGCGACTTCGATTTCGGAGAGGAGGCCTCCGGAGCCTACTATATGGAACATTTCGAGGCGCCCTTTTTCGACTGCTACCTCTGGGCGCGCGACACGGTCGACCGGCTGCCGCCCGTGGCGGCTTTCTCGTCGGGCGACAACCGCTGGCATACGTTCGGCCGCTGGACGCCTTCCGAGGCCCGCAAACTGACTCTTTACCTCGCCGACGGCGGCCGCATCACGACCGAAAAACCGACGGTGAAAAACTCCTCGACGAGCTATACGTCCGATCCTGCCGACCCCGTGCCGTATATCGCAACCTCCGGCACGCGGCGTCCCAAGGAGTATATGATCGCCGACCAGCGGTTTCTGGAGGGCCGCAAGGACGTGCTGACGTTCGTGACCGAACCGCTTGCGGAAGACGTGACCCTTGCCGGTCCGGTTGAGGCTTCGCTGAAAGTGGCCCTTTCGACCTCGGATGCCGATTTCGTCGTGAAACTGATCGACGTTTACCCCGACGAGGGTGAAAAGGCCGGCATGCAGATGCTTGTTCGCGGCGACGTGGTGCGCGGCCGTTACCGCGACGGCTTCACGCGTCCGAAAGCCTTCGTGCCGGGCAACCCCGAGACCGTGCCTTTCCGCACGACCGACATCGCCCACACGTTCCGCGCCGGACACCGGATCATGGTGCAGGTGCAGAGTTCGTGGTTCCCGCTCACGGAGCGCAATCCCCAGCAGTTCATCGACCTGTGGCGCTGTGCGGCGTCGGATTTCGTGCCCTGCCGGGTGACGCTTTTCCACCAGCGCGACCGCGCGTCGTCGCTGACCGTCTATAAGCTCTGATTTTCGTGGAACTCCGCATCGCCCTCTGCCAGTGCGACATCGCCTGGGAACAGCCCGCGCGGAACCTCGCGCGGCTCGAACCGATGGTCGCTGCCGCCGAAGCGGATGTCGTGCTGCTGCCCGAACTGTTCGCCACGGGCTTCACGCTCGATCCCGCCGGAGTGGCCGACGGGGCCGGCGGGGCGGTCGTCACGGCCCTGCGCCGCTGGGCCGCCCGATACGGCAAGGCGGTCGCAGGCAGCGTCGCCGTTGCCGAAAACGGACGTTTCTATAACCGGATGTATTTCGTGAAACCCTCGGGCGAATTTATCGGCTATGATAAACGCCATCTGTTCGCACCCGGCGGCGAAGCGCGCCAGTACACGCCCGGCGACAGCCGTGCGGTGGTCGAATACGGAGGCGTTCGGTTCCTGCTGCTCGTCTGTTACGATTTGCGTTTTCCGGTCTGGAGCCGTTGCCGGGGCGATTACGACGCCATTCTGTGCTGCGCCTCGTGGCCTGCGCCGCGGCGCGAAGTGTGGCGGACGCTGCTGCGCGCCCGGGCCATCGAAAACCAGTGCTATGCGGCCGGGGCGAATCGGGTGGGGGATGACCCTGCGGCCCGTTACGCCGGGGATTCGGCGTTGGTCGACTTCAAGGGCCGCACGATGGCCGAAGCCGGCGGCGGGGAACGAATTCTGACAGGCGTGTTCGACACGGAGGCGCTGGCGGCGTTCCGCGAGAAATTCCCCGCATGGCGGGATGCCGACGAATTCGTTTTAAAATAGACGTGTCATGCGCGCGGGGGACGCCAATGCCTGTTATTTTTCCCTTCAGGCGATTATTTCCGCTGATTTATTTTGAATTCAGCGGAATTTGAATACCTTTGTTTTACATGTAACGATACGGCCGTGATGGAGCTGATTTTGGCCGGATGTCCGCAGAAATCACACTCACTCAAAAGCAAATACGTATGAAATTCAAATTTATCACAACCGTTCTGTCGGCGGCGATGCTGCTGTTGTCGGGATGCAAGAAGGACGATCCGGCTCCGGATAAGGCGACTTTGTCGGTCAGTCCCCAAACTGCGATTGCCTTTACGGCCGCGGCGACGGAGACTTTTACCGTAAAGGTCGTCACCAATCAACCGGCGTGGAAAGCCGAGTCTTCGCAAAGCTGGTGCAAGGTCGCTGCGGGGGAGGGTCAGTTTACGGTTTCCGCCGATCCCAATACGTCGGAAACAGCTCCGACGCCGGCGGTGATTACGGTGACGGCCGGGAGTGAAAAGGCGACGATTGATGTCACGCAGGCCGCCGCCGGGAAGGAGCAATATCCCGACTCCGAGGCCGAACTGAAGCAGGCTATCGCCAAAGTGTGGACTTTTGCGGAGAGTTCGAACTATGTTTCGCTCGAGTTCACGACCGACGGCCTTTATACGTTTTTATCCAAAACGCCCTTTACCCGGGCTGCGGAGAACAATATCTACCTGCTTTCGGGCGCCTATTCCGTTGCCGCCGATCTGCACGAACTCACGTTGAGCGATTTCGGCAAAATCACCATCAGCGACGTGGGGAACGGCAAAGCCTCCATGACGATCGCCCCGACCGGCGGAACTCCCTCCGCGGCGGAACTCGACGAGCAGCGTTTCGTAACTCCCCCGGCGTCGGCGGATAAGAAGATCAAACGGGTCGAGTCGGTCGATCCTACGGAAGGAAACGGCGCCATCGAATACAGTTACGATGCGAATCGGCGGATGTCGAAGATTAAGATTTCACAGGGCGGCCTGGCTTTGGAAATTCCGATCAATTACGAGGATGGCAAAGTCTGGTATCAGTTCGAAGGCGGCGAAACCCTCGGAGAGCCGGGCGTGTTTAAGGTTACCTATACGCTCAATGCGGCGGGGCTGGCCCGCTCTTCGGTTATTCAGCACAAAGGCGTCGTGCTCTATAAGATATACTATACTTATAACAACCAGAGGCAGCTGGTCTCCTATCGGATGACGGACAATGCCGGGAAACTCGACGGGTTTTGCAATGCCACGTGGGTGAACGGGAATGTGGTGAGCACTTATTCCGAGAGCGTGCACACCTGCGACGGCAGTTATGATGAGTATGACGGGCATAAATATTACCATCACGACCATAACGGCGACGGTGTTTTCAACCAGGCCGATATTATCACCCGCGAGACGGACCATAGCACGTACAGCTATTCGGCCCGGGAGAACAAGGGCGGCTACATGTATCCGATCGTTACACCCGATATATTCGGCTCTTCCGATGTTTTCGATCAGTTGGGCCAGTGGATCGGCGTGCTCGGCGTCTCCTGCAAGCACCTGATGTCGGTACATGCGGATGCCGACGGTGCGTTGACCTACCAATTCGACGCCGAAGGGTATCCTACGCGCGTCGACGTGTCGTTCCCGGAGGATCCTTCCGATAACTGGTATATCCTCCAGACCTACGAGTAGGGGCGTTAATACCGGTGATTCGTGTAAAGTCCGTCCGAAATGCAGCAAGGCATTCGGGCGGACTTCGTTTTTTCAGCGTCGGAACCCTGACCGCGACAACTGCGGAGAAGACAATGTATTGAAAAAAAACGTATCTTTGCACGTTGCTGATTTGCGATCCAATAAACCGGACGTTCCGCACGTTTACATACCTGAAATGGAAGATACGATCAAAATACTGGGCGCCCGGGTTCACAACCTCAAGAACGTGGACCTCGAAATTCCGCGCCGCAAACTGGTAGTCGTCACCGGCCTCTCGGGGTCGGGCAAATCGTCGCTGGCCTTCGACACGATCTACGCCGAGGGGCAGCGGCGCTATATGGAGACGCTGTCGACCTACGCGCGGCAGTTCGTGGGGACGATGGAGCGTCCCGATGTGGACAAGATCACGGGGTTAAGCCCCGTGGTGGCCATCGAACAGAAGACGACCAACAAGAATCCCCG